>Ga0207674_10001988_pt1 | contig 25906 bp, 21 predicted proteins | sample KBSCornC72_FD_184303 | JGI IMG/M metagenome (GOLD analysis project Ga0207674, IMG submission 184303) | Corn rhizosphere microbial communities from Kellogg Biological Station, Michigan, USA - KBS Corn C7-2 (SPAdes) (version 2) | ecosystem: Host-associated > Plants > Roots > Rhizosphere > Soil ...
CTCACGCTCACCGTGCTCGAGATCGTCCTCGGCGTCGACAACATCATCTTCATCTCGATCCTCGCCGGGAAGCTCCCGGAGGATCAACGCGCGAAGGCGAGGCGGCTCGGCTTGTTAGGCGCGTTCTTCTCGCGGATCCTTCTGCTATTGAGCATCGCGTGGGTCGTGCGCCTGACGACGCCGCTGTTCACGGTGGCCGGCGTCGATGTGTCGGGCCGTGGGCTGATCCTGATCATCGGCGGCCTGTTCCTCATCGGCAAGGCGACGCACGAGATTCACGAAAAGCTCGAAGGGGGAGAACACGACGAAACCGTGAAGCAGGCCGCACGATCGCTCGCCGCGGTGATCGCCCAGATCATGGTGATCGACATTGTCTTCTCGCTTGACTCGGTCATCACCGCTGTCGGCATGGTGGATCAGGTATCGATCATGATCGCGGCGAACGTGATCGCGCTGGGGATCATGCTCGCGGCGTCGGGGCCGATCAGTCTCTTCGTGGACCGTCACCCGACCGTGAAGATGCTGGCCTTGAGCTTCCTCGTGCTGATCGGCACCAACCTGGTGGCCGAGGGGATCGGGCAGCACATCCCGAAGGGGTATACGTATTTCGCGATGGCGTTCTCGGTGGTGGTCGAGATGCTGAATATCCGCAGCAAGTCGAGGGCCCGGACTTAGGGACTGGGGACTCGGCTGAGATGCTATTAGCGCCGAGGAGACTACCGAGGCGGTAGAAGGGTCCCGGCTGAATCCCTAGTCCCCAGGCCCGATGTCCCTGGTGTTACCACCACCGCCGTCGATGCCATGTGCCCGGTCACGTTCGCGAGCGTGTTGAACATGTCGGGAATGGTGTCGACCGCGATGAGGAGGCCGACGCCCTCGGCGGGCAAGCCTAACGACACCAGCACGGGCGCCATCATGAACAGACTCGCGCTCGGGATCCCCGGCACGCTGAAGCTGATGAGCACCGCGGTGACCAGCATCCAAACCAGCGACGTAAACCCTATCTCCACCCCATAGAGCTGGCCGAGGAACGCGGCGCTGATCACCCAGCGTGGGGGGACGTTCATCCGAAGGACCGACACCGCGAGTGGCAATGCGAAGCTCGTCGCCTCCGGCGGCATCGCCAGCCGGTCGCGTGTCTCGCGCAACATCGAAGGGAGAGCCGCGAGCGACGATCGCGAGCTCATGGCCACGGCCTGCGCCGGAAGCGTAGCAACCACGAAACTCCGCAGCGGCACTCGGCCAAAGAGCAGAACCGGCAGATACAACATCAGCGTGACGAGCAGCAGCGTCACCGCGAGCACGACGATGTAGTACAACAGGGCGCCCGCGGCCTGAATTCCCGCGCGAGCCGCGACTGACAGTGCGAGCGCGAACACACCCACGGGTGCCGCAGCGAGCACCCAGCCGACGACCACGAGCATGGCGTCGCTCACGCCACTGAAGAACCCGACGACGACATCGCGGACCGGCACCGAGAGGCGAACGATGCCCAAGGCCAGCACCAGCGTGAACACGACGAGGGGCAGCATCGCGCCGTCCGCTGCCGCGCGAACCGGATTGGCAGGTACCGTCTCCACGAGCCGCTGCGCGAGCGACGGCAGCCGCTCGACCGCCGTGACCGTCGACGCGGACGCCGTCGTGGCGGTCGCACGGAGTTTTTCGGCGACGTCGGGCGTGAGGGGGATTCGCGCCAGGAGCGGCGGAGCGATCACCAGTGCGATGAGCCCGCCGATGACCAGCAGGATCGCGTACGTCGCCAGCGCGCGAGCGCCGAGACGACCGAGGGACCGCGCGCCGAAGCTCGTGGCGACGCCCGTGATGAGCACCGATACGACCAGCGGGACGACGGTCATCCGGATCGCGTTCACCCAGAGCGTGCCTAACGGCTCGATGGTCGTGACGAGTCGGAGCGCGGCCGGGCTCGAGGACGCGGCGGCCAGGCTGCCGAGCATGAACCCGGCGGCGAGCGCCGCGAGGACGTAGGAGGCGGAGCGCACGATTCGATCAGGGACGGACGATGGTCGTCAGGCGGTCAGACGTCGGCAAGCCTCGCGAGGGCATCGCCGTCGACCCGGTACACGGTCCAATCATCCATGGGTCGGGCGCCGATGCTCTTGTAGAATCGGATCGCGCTCTCGTTCCAGTCGAGAACCCACCACTCCATCCGCCCGCAACGACGTTCGATCGCGATGCGAGCCAGATGCGAGAGGAGACGCCGGCCGATTCCGCGCCCGCGATGTGGCGGAAGGACGAACAGGTCCTCGAGGTAGAGTCCGCGCCGACCAAGAAAGGTCGAGAAGTTGTGGAAGAAGAGCGCGAACCCCGCCACTTCAGACCCGACATACGCGAGCACCACCTCGGCCGCCGGCCAGTCCCCGAACAGCGACTCGTGGATCCCATCCTCGGTCGCCTCGACCTCGTGCGCGAGCCGCTCGTACTCGGCGAGGCCCTTGATGAGCGAGAGAATTACGGGCGTGTCCCTTTCGGTCGCCGAAACGATGCGAACGTCGAGGGACGGCGTCACGCAGGAACGCTGCGCTCTCGAAGCTGCTCTTCAGTGAGGCCGTAAAGCGGAGGGGTTCGCACGCCGAGCATGCCGAGCATGAGGTACAGTTGTCCGCGGTGGTGGATCTCGTGCTCGATCATCGCGCGGAGCCATTTCCACGTCGTGATGCTCGTGCCGGCCGGCGTCGTGCATCGCCCGGCGAGCGCCTCCGGGCTCAACGACCGGTAGATGTCGAGCGCTTCGGCGTGTGCACGATCGAAGAAGGCGAGCACCGCATCGTAGCCATCGGCGAGATCGCGACCGTGGCCGGGATAGACACTCACATTCCCGCGCGCAGTCTCAGCGAACATGTAACGCTCGGCGGACGCGATGTGGCGCACGAGGCCGCCGAGGGTGAACGCGCCCTCGCGGTGCGTCCATTCGATTTGATCGGGCGGGATGGTCTGGACGACGCGCCGCGTGCGACCGCGCACGCTGTCCGCGTAGCTCAGGAAGTCGGCGATGTTGGTGATGATCACGAGAGACGATCCGTCGTAGAAGTCCGGGGCGCTCGAGACTCGCGCGTCCAGTATACTATCCGCTCAAGTGGTCCGCGACCGGACAATCTTCGCCGTCGTTACGAGCTGCCCGGTGTGCCGATGCGTATGCTCGGCACAGTGAAACAGCAGGCCGAGCACGTTCGATGGCAGCGCGGCGCGCCCCACCGACCGCGCGAGCAGGAGATCCGAATCACTCGTCGACCGCAGAACATGGACGGCCGAGTCGATTTCGGCCTGCGCTGATGAGACCAACGTCGGCGCGATGTCGGGAGGCTCGCCTGGCTCACCCTCCGCGCGGAGGTACGCGAGCTGATGGCGATCCAGCTGCGCGCCGCGTGCGTAGGTCAGGAGGCGGTCGAGGCTTCCCACGATGTGCCGCAGATGGAAGCCGGCCGACGCCGCGCCCCCGGGCTTTGCCCAGAGCTGATTGGTCGTCAGGTCGGCCGCCGTCGCGATTTCCTCGCGACATTGCATGAGACAGTGCGCCGCCGGCATCAGCAGCGGTGATACGCCCGGCAGCGGTCCGCGGAGCCAGACTTCGGGAAGTTTCTCGGAGGCCATGCTCGAACCCACCGGGGTGCCGTCGTCGTTAGGCGCCCCGGAAATCGTTGCCTAGTTCTGCGGCTTCTTGGATAGCGATCGGTAGTACTCGTCGACCATCTGCCGGAACCCCGCCGGGACGTCGCCCGACGCGCCTAACACGGGCCGCGCGCGGTCGTTGCCCTCGACCTGGCGTCGGAGCGCGAACTCGAACGCCTTGAGCCCTTCGATGAGCGACTGCTGCAGCTTCTCCAGCGACGCCGGATCGTCGTAATTCTTCCCGTTCTCGAGCTGTCGCATCTGATCGATCATGCGGTTGAGATCCGACGGGTCGACGCCCATCTGCTGCAGGTCGCGCTTGAGCTGCTCGGCCGATTGACGCTGATCCCGGAACTCCCGCGAGAACTGACGGATGTCGTCCGCGCTGAGACGACCGTTAGGCGACCCGCCCTGCTGATTGCCGCCGAGCCGGCCGCCAGGACCTTGCTCACTGCTCTGCGAGGATCCACCGCCCATCTGACCGCCCTGCTGCTGTGCTCCACCCTGCTGGCCGTTCTGTCCTTGCCGGCCGTTCTGTCCTTGCTGGCCGTTCTGTCCCTGCTGGCCATTCTGTCCCTGCTGACCGGCCTGACCCTGGCCTTGTTGGCCCGCCCTACCACTCTGCCCCTGCTGCTGCCCGTTCTGTGCGCTCTGCTGGCCATTCCCCTGTTGGTTGCCCGAGGCGCCTCGCGAGCCCTGCGCATTGGCGCGCGACGTATCACCCTGATCGCCGCCTTCGCCGAGCCGGCGCTGACGCATCCGGTCAGCGAGAGATTCCTGGCTTCGCACGAGATCGCGAGCTTTGTCCAGCGACTTACTCGCCGCCTTGCCATCTGCCTCACCTTTGGACGCCGCCGCGGCCTCGTTGACCTTCTGCCGCATCTCCTCGACGCCTTCGGTAATCGCCGATTCGAACTGCTTGGCGTAGTCCGTCGGCACACGTCCCTGAACAACCGCCTGCGTTAGGCGCTGCGACGCCTGCACCCGATCGGCGAGACGGTTCTCTCGCATCGACGTGACCGCCTCCTGCATCTTCTTCGACGCTTCCGCGTGGTCCTTCTGCGAGTCGCGACGCATCCGATCGAGCTGACCCTCGAGCTGTCTGACGTCGTTCTCCATCTCCTTTTGACGGCCCGTCACGCGGTTCGCTTCGCCCGCGTCCGGATTGCCGCTCGCCGCGCCCTTCGAGAGCTTGTCCACGTCGCCGGCAATCTGGCGCTGGTCGTTGGCGATCTTCTCCGCTTTCCGCACGGCGTCGTCGAGGTCACGCGCCGTGCGCGCGCTGCGATTCTCGTCGAGCAACCGGCGAGCTTCCTGAAGCCGGTCGAGCGCCGAAGCGCCCTGTGAGACACCGCCGTCGTTCGCGCCGGTGGCCGACCGACGCATGGAGTTCGCTGCATCCTGCAAGCGCCGAGCGCTTTCCTCGAGCTTGTCGTTGTTCGCGTTCTGCGGATTCTCGCGCACGAGACGCTCCAGCTGACGCGCCATCTGCTCCGCTTCGTCCGCCAACTGACGCTGACTGGCCCCGCCGCCGCCACTCTGCTGGCCGGGCTGGCCGCGCATGCCGTTCTTCAGTCGCTCGTTCTCTTGCTGCAGACGGCTCGCGAGCTGCTTCAGCTTTTCGGCCGTCTCGTCCACCTGGTTGTCGGCCTGCTGCTGCTGCGAGCCACGGTCGACCGTCTCGTACTGATTGCGGAGCTTGTCCGCGTCCAGCTCGAACAGGTCCGCGAGATCTTCGGCATTGGACTGCTGGTTGCCGCCACCACCGCCATTCTGGCCTCGCGTAATCTGGTACTCCTTGAACGCGGCCTCGGCCCGTTGCAGGTGTTGGAGGGCACGCTGCTCGGGAGGTAGCGCGTCAGTGGAGTTGCGGGCGAGGAGCTTCTCTTCGGCCGCCTGCATCTCCTTCGCGGCCTGCGGCAACTCTTCGGCGATGACCTTGAACGCCGTGTCGATCCCCGTGATGTTGCGTTCCGTCATCCGGCGAACGAGCGTCTCGACCGCTTCGCGGATGCGACCCTGCGAGAGGTTGAGCGTCGCGAAGTTCTCGCGCAGCTGGTTAGGCGGCGTGGTCTTCCGATCACGATCCACCTTGAACGTGCCGGCGATCACCTGGCGCTGGCGCTCCGTCAGCTCGCCCGGATCGTCGGTTCCTCCGCCGCCTCCTCCGCCGGACTCCGCCTGCTTGTAGGTCTGGTCGAAGGGCCTAACGCTCATGAAGTAGATGTCGGTCTTCGCTTCCTGTCCGTTGTTGGCGCCGTTGTCTCGTGCGCGTGCGTAGTAGGAGACGAGATCGCCGGGTTTGAGCCCGAGCTCCTCGAGGAAGAACGTGTGGCCCGCCAGCACTTCGCGCAGTCGCTTGCCTCCTGCTTGCAGCGCAACCGTTTTCTCCGGCCCGCCGTTCACCGAGTACATGAGGTCGATCGTCGACACGCCGTAGTCGTCCGTCGCCTTCACCTGCGTGAAGACCTCATCCACAGCCGTGACCTTCGTGTCGCGACCGGGCTTCTCGAAGGTGATCGTCGGTGGCCGGTCGTCGAGCACATCGATCGTATAGTCGAGCGAGCCTGGGATGAAGTCGCCACGCTCGGTCTGTAGCTCCAGCTTGTAGAAGCCGTTCGCGAGCACCTGGATCGGCACGGAGAGCGTCCCGTCGCCGTTAAGCGCGAGCGGTGTGGGCTGCTTACCTTCGATGAGCAGACGGCCGCCCTTCACCGGCATCGTCGTCGTTGCGTGAACGATGACCGTCGTCCCACGTGGCGCGGCGATGTCACCGCCGTCCGCGACGGTTTCGGACGGCATGCCGGTGTATCCGGGATACCGATACTCGAGATCGATCTTCTTGACGTATGGCAGATTGGCGACGTCGATGCGGAACAGCGCGGACCTGACGCCGTTCGACTCGACGTAGTATTCCGTGCGCTCGGCGATGTCGAAGAGCCGGATGGAGAAGTGGGCCGAGTCTCCACCGGCCGTCATGGGCAGCCGCTCCCATTGGGCGGCCGAGCCACGCCGTACGGAAAGCTGCACGCCCTCGGCCGTGAAGCCGCGCAGCGTGGCGGCCACTTCCTGGTCGCCACCCTTGGCGACCGTCACGTTGCCCGGTACCACCGCGATCGCGTACGGCTGCGCAGCTTCCGCGCTGCGCCATGGCGCCAGCAGCAGCCGTGCGCCATCGCGCAGGAACGCCGGGCCGACTCCGACCGCGAGCAAGCCGATCAGCGCCGCTGCGCCGGCGAACATCGCCGCGCGCAGGATCTGGGGCTGATCCACGCGCGCGCCATCCGACACCTGGTGACTCCGCTCGATCGCGCTCTCGATGAGGCGCCGCGCGAGCAGCGGCGAACGGTCGGGCGTGTCGTGCGTGAGCTTGCCGTGTTCGACCGCGCTCAACACGGCCGCGTCGAGCGACGGCTCGTGCTCCTCGAGGTAGAGCGCGATGTGCTCGTCGCTCGCTCTCCGCAGGAGCGGCCTCACCATATACTGGATGAGGAGCACACCGAGCACGACATACGCCGCGATTCGCACGCCAGTGATAGCTCCCGGAGCGAATCGAGCGGACTGCATGACGTACGCGCCGACGAGCACCGCGACCACGAGCGCGCCGAGCACGATCGCGGCACCGCGGAGGGCGAGCTTGAGGCGCCAGCGCGCACGAACGCGGCGGATGACGCCGAGCAGCGTTTCGTGGGCCGACGTAATCTCGATCGTGCTGGCCATCGTCGCTCTCCTGCCTAACGAGTTCTACCGTGGAACCGCGATGCGCCGTGACAGCTGGTTCGAGAGTAGGGTCTCCCCCACCAGCAACAGCAGCACCGCTGCCAACAGATACCACCAGAATCCCTGACGCCGTTCGAGCTCGACGGGCGTGGAGGCCTCGACTGCGGACGACGTGGAGTCCGCGCCTGCGCGGGCGATCATCGCCCCGGTGAGCAACTGCGGTTCCACCGCCGTCAAATCAGACTCGGCGAGGTCGACGTTTACCGCGACGACCCGCGGCTCCCCGCGCGACCCCGCGCGCTGCAACTCGTAGAATCCCTGCTCGCGGAGCTCGACCGACCGCCGGTCTTTGCCCTCGAGACGCGTGCGCTGCCCCGACGGTGCCACCGCGACATACTCTGCCGTACTCGCGGCGTCGCCCGGCCCGGTGCTGTCGCGGAAGATGCTCGGCAAGTTCGCGACCTGTCCTACGATGCTCCATGGGCGTTCGTCAGCATAGGCCGCCGCGTACTTCGCCATCTGATGAGCTACCGGAAGGAATACCGGCTGCAGAGGCAGGTCGTTCCATATGCCGTCGAACGACGACGCCCACACGAGCACGCGACCGCGGCTCACCTTCCGCTCGAGCAGCGCAATGTGGCCGTCGTCGAAGCGAGCCAGCTGCTGATCACCTGGCGCGGGCGTGATGCTTCGATAGCGGAAGAATCGCGGCGTGGAGAAATCGCCACTTCGCGGTGCGCTGAACAGCTCAAAGATCGGATGGCTGCGGTCGATGTAACCCAGCGTGCCGCCGCGGTCGGCGCTGCGGTCGATCGGTGCGTCCGCGGTCGCTGGCAGCAGCTCGGATGCGTACGCCGGCCGGTCGCGTGGCGCCGCACGGTCGCCAAGCGCGACCAGGAGTCCGCCACCGTTCTGCACGTAATCGACGAGACGACGCCCGAGGTCTCCGGCGGGAAGATCCGAGTCGTTGAGCAGGATCAGCGACCGACCCGCAAAGTCCGAGGCGGTCACGGAGCCAAGGCGCTTGGTCGTTACCAGGAAGTTCGGCTGGTCGCCGATGCCGAGCGCGCGCTCGACGTAAAGGCTTCGCGGTGCCGCGCCCTCGCGCCCGTCGATCACCAGCACCGAGAGCGCCTGACCGCGCGAGATCGCGAAGAAGAAGGCATTGTCTCGAGGGAGGGCATCGTCGCCGAGCCTAACGACACCGCGCGTCGTCCCGGCGGGCAGCGGCACGGCGGCGAAGTCCACGGTCGCCGCGGCGTTCGCGGCGATGTTCACCTGCTTCGTCTCGACCGCACGGCCATTGAGCTCCAGCGTCACCGGATGGCCGGTTCTGGCATCGGCCGATCGGTTGACGAGACGCGCCGTAATCGCAACGCGCTCGCGATCCGCGGCATAGTCGCGTCGGAAATCGACACCCGTCACGGCAACGTTTGACGTTTTCGCGTCGGCGAGGTCCACCGGGTTGACGGTGGTCCCGGCCGGCAGCGACGGCGAATCCCGACCATCCCAGCCGACGCGCTGAAAGTCCGAGATCAGCAGGACCTCGCGCCGCGGCAGCTTGGAGTCCGCCAGGATTCGCTGCGCGAGCTTGAACGCCGGCTCGTAGCGCGTTGCGCCGGCGCCCGGCTTCATGCCAGTCAGCGCGGCCGTCAGCACCCCCTTGTCACCTGTGGGCTCGGTCGCCGCCGTCGCCGTCAGGTCGAACGTCACGAGCGATGCGCGATCGCTGCCGCCAAGACCGGCGATCGCTTTCTTCGCCGCCGTGACAGCGCGCGACCACCGATCGCCGTAGTCCATGCTGTACGAGCGGTCGAGCAGGATCACGAGCTCCCGCGCTCCGAGCGACCGCACTGGCGCCGCCGCGGCAGGGCGGTTCAAGAACGGCCGCGCGAACGCCAGCGCGAGAAAGATCAGCGCGAGACATCGCAGCGCGAACAGCAGCCAGTGGCGAATCCGCTGCTTCCGGACAGCCTGATACGGAATGCGGCTCAGGAACATGAGCGACGGGAACACCACCACGTCCTTCCGCTCCTTGTGCGTCAGGTGCACGAGGACCGGAACGGCGAGGGCGACGAGCCCCGCGAAGAAGAGCGGCGCGAGAAAAGACACTAGCGCACCCGCGTCAGGAACTGACGCCGCGAGAGGAAAGCGAACAGCGCGTAGTCGAGCGGCATCGACGTGTCGAACAGCCAGTAATCCACGCCCTGGTCGCCACAGAGCTTCTCGATGCGCTCCGTGTGCGCGCGAATCATCGTTCGGTACTGGTCGCGCAGGTACTCCGGAATCACGGGAATGCGCTCCCCGGTCTCGATGTCCTCGAAGCTCGTGGCGCCGTCATAGGGGAACTCGAGCTCCGCGGTGTCGAGCAGATGCATCGCCATGAGGTCGTTGCCGCGACCGCGAAGCTGCGCGAACGCGTCGAGGATCTTGGCCGGGTCCTCGTAAAAGTCCGAGATCACGAGCAGCATGCTGCGCCGCTTGAACTGCTCGGCGAGCTTGCGGAAGACGCGCTCGATGTTGCCGGGCCGCTGCGGCGTGGCGCGCGCGAGCGCGTGCAGCACGTTAGGCAGGTGCTTCGCCGACGGCGGGACGATCTCGACGATGTCCTCGTCCCACGTGATGAGCCCGACCCGGTCGCGCTGCTGGTTCGCGAAGTACGCGAGGCACGCGGCCAGCGTTCGTGCGTAGTCGAGCTTCGTCACCGCCCCGCTGCCGAAGCTCATGGACTTCGACACGTCGAGCAGCACGTTGAAGTTCGTGTTGGTGTCGGCTTCGTATTCCTTGATGTAGTAACGGTCGACGCGCCCGTAGAGTCGCCAGTCGATGCGCCGAATGTCATCGCCCGGCATGTACGCGCGGTGTTCGGCGAAGTCGATCGACGTCCCGAGATGCGGCGAGCGATGGAGCCCGCCGAGGAAACCCTCGACGACGGTGCGCGCGACGAGCTCGAGGTTCCCGATCCGAGCCAGGACGGCCGGGTCGAGAAACTGGAGGCCGGGAAGAGCGTTATTCGTCACTCAGGCGCTCCGCCTCAGAGCCCGCTCTTGGGAGTTGGAACCGCCTTGATCAGCTGCGCGATGATCTGGTCCGTGGTCACGCGCTCCGACTGCGCGTGGAAGTTGAGCAGGATCCGGTGCCGCAGCACGGGATGCGAGAGGGCACGGATGTCCTCGAAGCCCACATGGTACCGGCCATGCATGAGCGCGCGCGCCTTGCCGCCGAGGATCATCCACTGGGCCGCGCGGACGCTGGCGCCATAGTTCACCCACTTCTTGATGAAGTCCGGCGCCACGCCGGAGCCCGGGCGTGAGTACCGCGCGATGCTCACCGCATAACGAGTCACCGCGTCGGACACCGGCACTCGTCGGACGAGACGCTGGAACTCGACGATGTCGTTGCCCGTCACCGCGTGCGAAAACTTCGGATTCTGCAGCGACGTCGTCGACCGGACGACTTCGATCTCCTGATCTTCCGTCAGGTAGTCGATGATGATCTGGAACATGAACCGGTCGAGCTGCGCCTCGGGCAGCGGATACGTGCCCTCGAGCTCGATCGGGTTCTGCGTCGCGAACACGAAGAACGGCTCGGTGAGATCGTACGTCTTGCCCTGCACCGTGACGCGATGCTCCTGCATCGCCTCGAGCATCGCCGATTGCGTTTTCGGCGGCGTACGGTTGATCTCGTCGGCGAGGACGATGTTCGCAAACACGGGGCCCGGCATGAACACCATGCGCCGCTGACCAGTCGCCGGATCATCCTGGATGATATCGGTGCCGGTGATGTCGGACGGCATGAGGTCCGGCGTGAACTGGATGCGCGAGTATTTGAGGTCGAGCACGCGCGCGATCGTGTGCACGAGCAGCGTCTTGGCGAGGCCCGGCACGCCGATGATCAGGCAGTTGCCGCCGGCGAACAACGACACGAGCACCTGCTCGATGACGTCGTCCTGGCCGATGATGAGCTTGCGAAGCTCGCTGATGATCTGCTGGTGGCCGGCGCGAAGCTTGTCCGCGAGGGCAATGTCGTCAGCGCCTGTGAGAGCGACTTGTTCGGCGGCTGTTGCCATGTGTCGGAAATCGGGAATAGGGAATCGGGAAACGGACTTCGCCGTTCGAGCTGATGGCCGATGGCTGATGGCTAGTGTGTCAGTGCGTACATGAAGTAGTTGACGCCGAGCTTGTACGCCTCGTTCGTCAGGTCGATCGGCAGGAACCCCTGATCGGACCACTCCCAGGACTCGCCCACGTCGTTGTTGTAGTTCGCGATGACCATGAGGCGTTTGGTGGGATCGTTATTCTCGAAGATGCCGAGGTACTGCACCGGGCACCGGTAGATGCCGCACCGTTGAAGGTCTTCCTCGTCGATGCGGAAGAACGAATCCCACACCGCGCTGCTCGGGTCCACGGGGAGCCATTGGGCGTCCGGCAAGACGCGCCGCATCTGCTCCTGCAGGTTCGGCCAGTGGAACACGCGGAAGTCGTCGATGATCATGAAGCCGCCCTTGACGAGATAGTCGTGCACGTTCTTCACGTCGTCATCGGTCGGCTGCCAGTATCCCGGCTCCGAGAAGTACAGGATCGGATGCCGCATGATCTCCTTGTCGCCGAAGTCCAGGATGTTGCTCGAGTCCTGGCGCGGGTTCAGAAAGGAGATCTGCGACAGGATCTTCGTCAGATGTCGCTCGGCCGTCGGGTAGTCGTGCTTCCACCCCGGGCCTTCTTCCGTCAGACCGCCCAACCCCGGATATCGAAGACGCGTGAACGTTAGGCGGCCATCGTACGACGGGTTACGTTCCTCCGGCTCGCCGCCAACGAAGATGCCCTGCTGTGCCGACAGTGTAACCGCCGCGGCGCCAATGAGGGCGAGCACTCCATATCGTCGCCGTCCTCGCATCTCACTCCCCTCCCCCGCCCGAGCGATTCCCCTGCTGCAGCCGCAGCAGAAGCTCCTGGGCCTTTTCGAAGTTCGGCGCATCCTCGAGCGCGCGCAGTACCTCGCGCCGCGCAGACTGGCCGTCGCCCGCCTCGTAGTACGCGAGCGCGAGTTGATACAGCGCTTCAGCGCGGTCGACGGGATTCAACGCGACGACCGCCTGACGTTCCCGCACCGCGCCACGCTTGTTCCCCGTGTGCGCGTACACGGCGGCGAGCCGCACATGCTGCGCCGGGTCGTACGGCGAGATGTACATCGCGCGATCGAGCGCGGCAGCCGCACCGGCGCTGTCGCCGAGCTGCTCGAGCACGTTCGACAGTTCGATGTTCGCCCCGTAGTGGTCCTCGTTGCGCAGCGTCATCGCCGTCAGCTCATTCGCCTCGGCCCGCGCGTTGCCCTTCGCCTTGTACGCCTGCGCGAGCAGCCAGTACGGCCCCTGCGCGCTGGCATCTTCCGGGAACAGCGCTTTCGCCTTGTCGAGCCACTTGATGGCCTCGTCGTAGTTCTTCATCTCCATCGCGGCGATGCCCTGTGAGAGCGTCGTCGTGTATTCCCCATCCACCGCCGGCGCGCGCGGGACTGCATCCTGGCGCACGTCCTTGGGCTCGATGACGGCCATGAGCTTCCCGAACCGCTCCTTGAGGTACGCGTCGAACTTCGCGTCGAACGCGTCGGGACTCAGCTTGAGCACGCGCTGGAAGACCTGATCCGTCGTGGCGCCGGTCTTGTACGCGTTCAGCATGTCCACGATGGCGCGCTGCCCAAAGTCGCGCTCGATGAGCTCACCCACGAGCGACGCCTGGTAATACGAGAAGATCAGCTGCTGCGGGTACGCCGGCCGCATGAAGCCGTCGTTCATGCGGCTCACCTTCACGAGCTTCCCGGCCTTGTAGGCGGCCAGGAATTCCGGCGTCACGTCGGCGCCCCACCCCTTCCGCGCGCGACGCTCCTCCAGGACGGACAACCCTTCCGAGAGCCACCGCGGCACGCGGTGATCGCTCGCGCCTAACGTGAACGTGTGCGCCAGCTCGTGCCAAAAGGTCGACCCCCAGTTGAAATCGCCGACATCGCGCGCCGCCGGCGAATCCATCGCCAGCGTGGTGCCGAAGCTCACGCCCAGTGCGCCGAGTCCGGCCAGGCCCACGGTGCGCACGGAGAAGTCCGCATGCGAGCGATAGACCTCGAGCCGGATCGGTGTCGGCGGCTTGTACTGATAGCGCGCGGCCAGGGAGTCGTATGCCTCCTCCGCGAGCGGGCGCAGGTACGTGGACAAGAGCTCCGATTCCTTGCCGTCCACGACGAACCGGAACCGTGGGGACGCCGTTTCCTTGTAGTCCTTGAACGTGTCCAGCAGGTCGAGCGTGTTCTTGATCCATACGTCGTAGGGATCCCCGGCAAACGCACGGTCGAGGTTCTTCTTCCCTTCCTCCATCGCACCGACGCGCAGCTGATTCATGCCTAACACGCCGTACGCCCGCCACGCCGTGGAATCGGCGGCAACACCTTCGCGCGCGAAATCCACCGCCTGCACGTACAGACGGTTTCGCGCGGCCGCCTCGGCCATGTTGACGAAGAAATCGGATTCCTTCGGGTTCTGCGCGAGCGCGCGACGCTTGAGCGCATCGAATCCCGCCCGGTCGCCCTGCAGGTAGCGCGACGCGGCGAGCACGCTGAGTCCCTCGACGAGCGTGGAGTCCATCCCGAGGGCCCGCTCCGCTTCCTTCGCCGAGGCCGCGTAGTCCTCGCCATCGAAGTAGATCGAGCCGAGAAACGCCCGCGCGGTCGGCGAATTCGGGTTCACCTCGAGGCTCTTGCGCACGATCTCCGCCGCGGCGCCACTGCCGTCGAAGTACGCCACGCGCGCCGACGCGAGCAGCGCACGGGGATGACGCGGGTTCTTCGCGAGCAGCGCCGCGACAGACTTCTTCGCGTCACCGCTGTTGTATTTGTCGAGGAACAGCTCGACCTCGCGAAGCTGGGCCTCCTGATTCGTGGAGTCGCGAGCGATCGCCTCGTCGTACGCTTTGAGCGCGTCCTTGAACAGCTGCGGGTTCGTCACGCCCAGGTACCGACACGCGGTGCCGACCGCCATGAGCTCATCGGACGTCAGTGACCGGCGCCGTGAGTTGTAGACATCGATGAACCCGTCGAGATCCTTCAGCGCCTCGGCATGCGCGCCACGATCGAAATGGAGCACGTCGAGATTCAGCCGGGCCGTCAGGCTATCGGATGCGCGCCCGGCCACGGCGGCCTTGAAGGCCGACTCGGCGTCAGCCGTCTTGCCGCGCAGGTGAAGCACCTCGCCTAACGCGTTCTGCAGCTCGACACCCGACGCGCCGGCGACGAACCGCCTGCCCGATTCCTCGGCGTCCTCGTACTTCCCCGTTTCCGAGAGGGTTCGCAGCAACCCGCGCCGGCTGGCGACGGCCGTCGGACCCTCTTTCGCGGCAAGTTCCTTGTAGATCCCGACTGCTTCGTCGTATTTGCCTGACCGCTCCAGCTCACCCGCCCGCTTGAGCTGTGCCGGATCATCCTGCGCGCCCTGCCAGGCCCACGCAGGGCGATCGTTCGCGCACGATACGCTGACGGCGGTCGCGAGCAGCAGCACGACTCGATAGATGGATCCGTTGGCGCCGATCATGGCCGACCTCCCGTCGCATCACGGATGGCCTTGTTCTTTTCCGCCAGCTGCACCAGCAGACCCTCGAGCGCCTTTTCGTACGCCGTCGAGTCCATCGATGCCTTCCTACGCCTGAGCGAATCGAGCTTCGTCTCGATCGAATCCTTCTCGCGCTCGAGTGCGGCGACGTGCGGGTCGTTCGACGCGGCGTGCACCGCCGCCGTAACGCTCCCTGCTCGTCCACCCAGAAACACGCGACGAGCGAGCGACCCGTCCGCCGACTTCGCTTCAGGCGCCGCGGTCCCCTTCTTGTCGCCGTTGTCATCGAGCTGCGCGTGCTCCGTGAGGAGATGATTCTCGCTCTCGTACGCGCGTGCGACTTCTCGACGAGCGTAATCGAACGCCTCGAGCACGGAGACCCGCCCATCCTTGTCCGCGTCCGCGACATCGGTCGCATACGCCTGGACGAAGTACGTCGCGAATCGCGTCTCGTTGCGCTCCATGTCGGACTTGGTCGCTGTCGCGATCACGCGATGCGGGCCTGACAGCGCGGCGATGAAGCCGCCGCTCGCGCTGCTCGTGTTCACGAACGCGATCGTCGGTCCGGCAATGCCGTCGAGCACACGCGCGAAGTCGTTGGCCGTGATGTCCGGACCAGGGATGGCGAACTTCGACGTCGTACCGTCGCCGCTGCCGTGCCCGATCAGCATCACGAACAGGGCGTCTCCCGTCTTCGACTTCGCGCCAAGCGCTGTAAGCTCGCGTACGATGTTTTCCTTCGTGGACGCGGCCTTGATCCGCGCCCCATCGCGCGCGGGATTCTCTGCGAGATACACGATGTCCGAGTCGGGTACGCCGAACCGCGTCTTCAGCGCATCGATCATCGTCGTGGCCTGCTTGAGGTACTCGTCGGCGTACTGCGGCTCGCCGGCAACGCCGCTGACGATCAGCACTCGCGCGCGACCGGCGCTCTGGGCGCGCGAGATGGACGGCGCCATCACGAGCGTGGCCGCCAGCAGCACGGTTCCCGCCCGCATCCTCACGCGAGCCCTCGCAGCTTTCGATATCCCCACTCACTCGTCACGAGCACGAGGATGAGCAGGAATACGATCGGCATGTCCCAGAGGTCTTTCCGGTCTACGACGGTGTTCCCCGCGTCCGTAAAGACGATGTCCTTCGCGAGCTGCGCCACGTTGTCGCCCGTGTAGAACCGCCCTCCCGTCTCGTCGGCGATGCGCTTCAGCAGCGGCGCGCGCATCTCGGCGCCGAAGTATTCGGTCGAGAGATCGCCCGACGCGACGTACGACGGGTCGCTCACGATCGAATCGGTACCCATCCGCGCGCGTACGTCCACGCGGTAGAGCCCTTTCTCGCTCGGCGTGAACGACGCCTTGTACTCACCGTCGCGCGTCACCGACCACTCGAGCGGCATCTCGGAGACGTTCCCCGACGGAGAAGTCACACGCGCCACTGCCTCGGCGTTGTTGACCTTCAGGAAGGTCTTGTCCGAGATCTCGGCGTTCAGGCCCACCGGATCGCCGGGGGCCGCCTGATCACTGGCGGCTGCGACCATCACACGCGACGGGACATCGCTCACGAGCCATCGCAGCAGCTGGCGCCAGTACGATTCGAACGTCACGTCGCCGACATCGTTCAGCATCTGCCATTGCCACGAGTCCTGGACCGGGAACACGATCGCCTTCCCGCGCCCGTAGCGTTGGTACGCGAGCACGATCTGTCGGTCGCCACCCTTCGTCGGCTCGCCCGTAAGAAGTACCGTTGCTCCGGGCCTCGCGCGGCCGATCCGGTTCACACTCGTCACCGGCGGCATCGTCTTCCACCGCTTGGCCGACGTGCTCTCGGCTTCGGCAATTTGAGTGGCCGCATGCATCGAGCCCGGGATGGTCACGTCGACCTTGAGCTCGCTCAGGTACCCGGCCTTGTCATTCGGCCCGCCACCGAGGTCGACGGGGAGCACCTCGGCCACCGGCGTCCCGGCGAATCCACCCTCGCCGAGCGACCGACGGCCGCCTAACGCGAGCAGTCCACCGCCACGCTCGCTCACGAAATCCGCCAGCATCCGAAGCTGGTCGCCCGTGAAATAGCTCGCTTCCATGCTGCCGAGGATGACCCCCTTGTACGCGAACAGCTCGTCTCGCGTTTTCGGGAACCCGGCAACGAGATCGAGGCTGTCATCGACGCTGAACCGGCGGAACTGGTCTTTCGCGAGCCGCTGCAGCGTCACGACCTGCAGGTTCTTGTCATCCCGCACCGCGTCCCGAAGGAACCGCATCTCGAACCGCGGCTCACCCTCGATGTAGAGGATCTTCTCGCGGCGGTCGCTCACGTTCACGATCGCCTGCTGCGTGTTGTTCTGCGCGACCATCTCGCCCGGCTGCGGCGCGATCCGGAACGTGAGCACGCGAGCGCCGGCTTCGGTCGTCGGCACGCGGACGCGGATCGGAATCGCCTCGCCGTCGCCGGAGAGCGTCACGGACTGCGTGCTGACGATCTGCCCGCCGTCTTCGACGATCAGCTGCACCTTTTCGCCCGTGTAGCCGCGCTGCGAGACCATGACATCGACGACGAGCGACGCGCCTTTCAGCACGCTCCGCGGCGCTTCGACGCGGCTCACTTCGATGTCCTTCGTGAAGCGCTCCCGCCCGACGCCCACGGTGAACACCGGGACGTGGCGTGCACCGAGTGACATCACCGCGTCGGTGAGCGAGCCGGTCGAGTTATCGGCACCGTCGGAGACGAGGACCAGGCCCGAGAGGGGCACCCCCGTGAGCTCCTGCCGCGCGGCCTCGAGCGCGGGACCGAGCTGGGTGCGAACACCGTCGTACGAGAGATCTCCGAGCTGAGCGACGCGCTCTCCGTTCCCGGAGAACCGGAAGAGGCGAACGACGAATTTGTCCGCGAGCGCGCGATACAGTGAGCTGTCACGCGTACCGAGGAGGTGGCGCACGGCGTCGGCCCGCGTGGTGCCGTTCAGGTCCGCGATCCGCATGCTGCGCGAGTCATCCACGAGCACGCCCACGACGTTGCGCTGAGGCACCGCCTCGGAGACGACGAGGATCGGGTGCATGAGCGCGACCACGACGACGGCGAGGACGGCGAGGCGCAACGCGAGTAGCACGGCACGGTCTCGCGGCCCGCCACGCATGCGCATCCGCGCGTACGCGATCAGCGCCGGCACGGCGACCGCCAGCGCGATCGCGATGACGAGGTACGTCGCGGGTCCAGCCGCGAGCGCGAGCCGGCCCTTCTCGAACACCACAGGCCGGTACTTGAACAGGAACTCGAACAGAGCTTCCAACGCCACTCCAGCGTGCGACGCGCTCTCTCGACTTTCGATGCCGGCCGGATGCCGACCTATCGACCGTTCATGCAGTTACGCGAATACGCGCAGCCTCGCTGGCGACGCTGGCGCACGTCGGTACTCTCGGGGTTCTCCGTAGATAATCTCGGCCGGCGCAGCAGACCGGCGAGCGTCGGGGGCCTCCTTGCAATCCTCTGACAATGCACACCCCGACGCCAGGGGGACGAAAGAACGGGCCGGCTGCGACGAACGGCGCCTCAATCCCCTCGAATGGCGTTGCGAAGTCGCTCGCAGTCGTGCAACAGCAACTCGGTCACCTCTTCGTCGCCGCCGTAGGTTGCCCGCTTGCGATCGCTGAAGAGGATGTCGGTCCAGGCCGCGATGCTCGCGACTTTTTCGCGAACGATCTCACGCACGCCCGGTGCCTGGCGGAGTCGATCGACCAGATACAGGATGTCGTCCTGCGCCTCGGTGTCGTCACGGCGCGCAGTAGACGCAAGCCCTTCGATCTGTCGCACGATCGCAAGCGCCTCTTCGCGCGTCATCCACCCTCGCAGGTCAGCGGGCTGGTCATGCCTGGCCAGTCGGCGCGGGAGTAGGGTGCGGCGCGCCGACAGAGCGAGCGCGACAAAACAACGATGCCCCTGGCGTTCCCGCAATGTCCGCGAGAACCTGAGGCTGCCTCCCCGGCCCGTTATCATTCAAGGCGTCTTCGCCCTGTCCCGTGCAACGCATGTCTGATTCATCAATCGCCGTGCCTGACGCCGCCGCTTCCTCCGTTCGCAACGTCGCGCCCGAACAGATCGCCGACTCGCCTCGGCCAACCACGATCGTCGAAGCGCCCCGACTCGGCGCGCATCTCGGCATCGATGTCTTCCTGGCCACCGAGACATTCCAGCGAACCGGCAGCTTCAAGTTCAGGGCGGCTTTCAACGTGGCACTGAACGTTCCGAATCCGCATGTCATCGCCGCGTCGTCGGGCAATTTCGGTCAGGCCATGGCGTATGCGTGCAAGTTGTTCGGCAAACGTTGCACGATCGTTATGCCAGCCAACTCCGCGAAGGTGAAGGTGGACGCCGTGCTGAGCCACGGTGGCCGCGTTGACCTGGTCGACACGACGAAGGTGAAGCGCGCCACGCGCGTCGCCCAGCTGTTTGCGGAGCACCCCGACGCGTACGTCGCGAGCGCCTACGATGACCCGTTCGTCATCGCCGGCAACTCGTCCTTGGGCGATGAGCTCGGTCGGCTTGCGGCGCCGCCGGACGTGGTCGTCGCGCCGATTGGCGGCGGAGGCCTGACGTCCGGACTCATTCAGGCTGCCCGGCGCTCGAAGAGCACGATGGCGGTGATCGCGGCCGAGCCGCTCATCGCGAACGACGCCGCCCGGTCGTTCCGCGTAGGGCACATCGTGACCAACGAGACCGAGCCGCAGACGATCGCGGATGGCACGCGCACGCTGAGCGTTGGGAAGCACAACTGGGAGCTGCTCAAGGATGGCCTGGAGACCATCGTCGAGGTTCCCGAGGACGCGATCCGCGAGGCGGTCCGATTGCTCTTCTTCCTCGCGAACCTGAAAGCGGAGCCGACCGGCGCGCTGGGCGTGGCAGCGCTGCTCACGTCACCCGAGACGTTCCGCGACCGCCGCGTGTGCTGCGTCATCACGGGCGGTAACGTGGACGCGGCAGTCTACTCGAGCATCATCGCCGGGTAGCACGAGCTGTCGTTAGGCGGGCATCGCCCGCCTGGCGCGTGTGGCCTCCGCGCGCAGTGGTCCAGGCGCTCGATCGGGAAGCCCGGTCCCTACTTAAGTCTCATTGTTGGCGCCGGCGACACGGCGGTAGTTACCGCATCGCGCCCTCCCGGGCTGCGCAATCTCGCCCGAGCAACGCCAAGGCTCCCGCTACCGAACAACTTCTGAGAGGCCGCCAGATGTCAGCCAACTCCACAAAAGCCGACTGGTCGAACCCCGCAGCAATGGCGCTCCCGAAAGACGGGTTCTTCAAGCTCGAGCAGGGGCGATACGGTCCCATCTTCCCGAAGACCCCGGCCAACTACGGCTTCACCATCATCGCGAAGATCAAGGCCGGCCGAGAGGCCGCCATTCGAGAGTACGGCAAGAAGATCGAAGATACGATCGCCGGCCTACCCGATGGCCTCGCGGTGCTCAGGCTGCACTACCTGCGCTGGGTGCTCTTCGACATCGGTGGCGATACGTACTTCATGTACCAGGGCATCTTCGACACGGACTTCGACAAGTACACCGAAGACGCCGTGGCGCTGTTCTCCAAGTACGGCATCAATACCGTCTTCGAGAACCTCGAGGGGTTCCCGGAAGATTGGAAGACGAACACGCCGGCGTTCATCAAGTTCGTGCGCGAGCATCAGCGTCCGAGCTTCCTCGAGTACGGCGAATACCCGTACGTGACGGCGGAGGAGATCAAGAAGGCGCTCCGGCTCAAGGACGCGTTCGAGACCATGCTCGACCAGATGCAGTAGCGTCGTGGCCGACACGCTCGAGCTGGACGACATCCAGCACATCCTGCTGACGCGCACACCGTCGCTCACGGGCGAGTACGTGTTCGTGTCATTCCGAAATCCGGAGTCCGGTCGCGCGTGGCTGAAGGGTCTCGCGCACACGGTACGGTCCGCAGCCGAGGTTCAGTCATCCATCGCGTCCAGTCAGCGATGGGTGACTGTCGCGTTCACCTGGAACGGGCTGCGCGCGCTCGGACTCGACGACGCATCGCTCGCCACCTTTCCCGACGAGTTCAAGCAGGGCATGGTGGCTCGCGCCGAGATGTTGGGCGACACCGGCGAGAATCATCCTGACCACTGGGTAGGAGGGCTGGCGAGCCCGGACCTGCATGCCATCGCGATTCTCTTCGCTCGCGACGGCGCGGAGCGCGCGCGGTGCCTGGCCGAGCACGACAAGCTTCTCGCCCAATCCGATGGCGTGGAAGTCCTGTCATCGCTCGAGCTGGAGGCGACGCCGCCCTTCGACTACGCGCACGATCACTTCGGGTACCGCGATCGGATCTCCCAGCCCGTGATGAAGGGAACTGGCGAGGAGCCAACACCGGGATCAGGTGCGCCGCTCGAGGCGGGAGAGTTCATCCTGGGCTATCCCGATGAGGACGGACCGCCCGCACTCCAGCCACAGCCGGAGGTTCTCTCGCGAAACGGCAGTTACATGGCCTATCGCCGGCTGGAGGAGCACGTCGGTGCGTTTCGCGACTTCCTGCGCCAGCATGGGCAAACTCCCGAGGAGCAGGAGCTCGTGGCGGCCAAGCTGATGGGCCGGTGGCGGAGCGGCGCCCCACTCGTCCTGGCGCCTAACGCCGATGACAAGGCGCTCGCCACCGACATGCAGCGAAACAACGATTTCAATTACAAGGAAATGGACCCGCACGGCTATGCGTCGCCACTCGGGTCGCACTGCCGCCGGATGAATCCGCGCGATACGGCCGCCAACATGAATCGGCGACGAATGATTCGGCGCGGAGCCACCTACGGGCCGCCGCTCCCGGAGACTGCGCCGGAGGATGGCGTGGAACGTGGAATCGCCGCGTTCGTGATCTGTGCAAGCCTGATCCGGCAGTTCGAGTTCGCGCAGAACGTGTGGATCAACGACAAGAACTTCCACGAGCTGGTCAACGAACGCGATCCGATCATCGGCACGCAGGATGGCACCCTGGAATTCAAGATCCCGAAGCGACCGATTCGAAAGAAGATCACGGGGGTGCCGGCATTCACCACCGTGAGGGGAGGCGCGTACTTCTTCCTGCCCGGGCTGAAGGCGCTCCGCTATCTGTGCAGCCTGGGCTGAGCCGTGGCGCCGTCCTCGCAGTTCGCATCGCGATTCTCGGGTGCGCGCTGTTCGGGTCGGCGTCCGCACAGAACCGAGGCGTGTACCCGCTTGGCATGAGCGCCATGAACTCCGGCGCGACACCCGCGGCGGGCCTCACGTACACGAACCTCTTCATCCTCTATTCGCGCGATGAGTCGCGAGGCGACGATGGTGAGCTTCTCGCCACCGGCAGTAACTCGGTCCTCATGGACATGAATACGTTCGTCTGGGCCAGCAGCAAGCGAATCCTGGGCGGCGCTCGTTATGCTGCCTCGGCGACGCTCCCTCTCGCGAACAACTCGCTCGCATCCGACGCGAACGGTGCCGTGAGCGGCGGTGGCGGCTTCGCCGATTCGTACTATCAGCCGGTCATTCTGGGCTGGGATAAACCGCGAGTCGGGCTCAAGGCGATCTACGGATTTCTGGCTCCTACCGGACGATTCACGGCCGGAGCTTCCGATAACGTGGGCTCCGGATACTGGACGCACGTTCTCGCGTCCGGACAGAGCGTCTACCTCACGAGCGACAAGCGGACGGCGATATCCGCTTTCCAGATGTACGAGTGGCACACCACCCAGGAAGGCACCGGGGTGACACCAGGCCAGACGTTCAACCTGGACTACTCCATCACGCACACGATCGGCCTAACGACAGACACACGGCTCCAGTTCGGCGTCATCGGCTACGAGCAGCGCCAGACGTCGGACAAGGGCGGGCCGTCAGTCACGCCCGACCAGGCGTCCAGTCGCTACGCCATCAATGCGGTCGGACTCGCTGCCAACGTCAATCTGCCGTCTCGTCAGACCAGTCTCGGTCTCAAGTACTTCGACGAATTCGCCAACCGATCGACGTTCCAGGGTTATTCGCTCCAGATCACTGCATCAGTCTCGTTCTAGCTCGTTTTACCACGGCCGAACGGCCGGCGCCGCACGATACGCGGGAGAACGCCATGAGCATTACGCTGCCGCCACGCACGTATAACCAGAACCACGTGCCCCGGCGATATACGCCAGGCAAACGTCGCGTGAGTATCTACTGGACGTGGAGTTATCCGTGGGAAGCCAACCGCGATGTGAGCGAGTTGGACAATCGCTTCTCCACGATGACCGAAGTTCGGCGCGTCGCATGGCCGGCGTACGAGACGCCCGAATGGGACGAGATGAGCTTCCTCCAGGGGATCGCGGGAACGCTCGAGCTCTTCCACCGCTCGACGATCGACTTTCAGAAGGTCGTCGGCGATGTCACCGGGCATCCCGTTGCCGTTTTCCAACGGATCGATCAGGCCGGCTTCCGCCAGCCGATCGACAACAGGGTTCTGGACGACACCGACACGCTGCTCGTGTTCGGGCTCGACCATCTCATCGCCGAACAGGAAGCATCGGTCGAGGAGATCGAGGCGCTCAAGGAGTGGATGAAGCGGCCGGACACGTGCCTCCTGATCGGTCCGCACCACGACGTGGGATTCACCGAAGATCTCAAGCAGCGCCAGATGGAGTACCGTCACCACGGTGACGAGCTCGTTCCACGCCAGCAGCGCTTCGGACAGTACACGCGGTCGTTGATGAAGGCGCTCGGCGTCCCGGTGCTCAATCAATACGGGCTTCGACCGGCTGTGGTGAAGGGCACGAATCAGATCGTTCCGCTCACGGTCAACAAAGACCTCGACAAGCTCGGGCTGCTCAATGGCGTGACCACGTTCAACTTCCATCTCCATCTGCCGCACTACGCGGTGACGACGGACGATGAAAAGACGGTCAACGTGTTGACGCGCCAGCCGGTGGACCGCGAGCGCCCCCACCCGTTCACCGCCGAGGGAAACACGGAGTTCAACTCGTGTCTCTGGATGCCGCCAAAGGGCGAGCGCGCCGGGCACATCGTGATGGCTGATTCGACGATCTTCACGACACTGTTCGGCGGCACGGACAGCCTGGCGAACTTCTGGAGAAACCTCGCGAGGATGTGACACGAGACGTCGGCCCAGGCAGCCCAACCTCACGCCTAACGCGTTCCCGGAGAATCCCGTGGAAGTCCTGGCCAAAGCAGTGCCCATCGCCATGCTCACCTTCGTGGTCTCGAGCATGCTCGCGGTAGGCTTGAGCCTCACCGTTCGTGAAATCGTCACGCCGCTGCGCAACGGCAAGCTGCTGACGCTGGCCGTGCTGGCGAACTTCGTGTTGATGCCGCTGGCAGCGATCCTGATCGCTCGATTGCTTCAACTCGCGCAGCCGCTCGGCGTGGCGCTGCTCATCCTCGGCGTCGCGGCTGGCGCGCCGTTCCTCCCGAAGCTGGCGGGCATCGCCGAAGGGAATCTCGCGTTTGCCGTCGGGTTGATGGTGCTCCTCATGGTGCTGACGGTGGGCTACATGCCCGTCGTGCTGCCGGCCCTGCTGGAAGGTGTTTCGGTCGACCCGACCAAGATCGCGAAGTCTCTCGTGCTGCTCATGCTCCTGCCGCTCCTGATCGGGCTCGGGGTCCGGGCCGGTGCCGCGGCCGTTGCGGGCAAAACGGCACCGATTCTCAACAAGGTGTCGTCCGCGAGCCTGACGCTGATGATCGTCGCGATGGTGATCACGAACGCACGCAACATCGTCAGTCTGTTTGGAACGCGCGGCGTCCTCGCGAGCATCGCATTTTTGCTCGTGGGAGTCGCGGTCGGATGGTTTCTGGGCGGGTCATCCCGCGACATCAAGAGCGCCTTGGCCCTCGGGACGGCGCAAAGGAATATTGCCGCGGCGCTCGTGGTCGGCGGTCAGAACTTCGACGATCCCAAGGTAGTCGTCATGATCACCGTGGTCGCTATCGTCGGACTGCTGGTCCTCATGCCGATCTCCCGCCAGCTCGGCAAGTCGGCCTCACAGGCACCCGTTAGGCAGCCAGCGGCGACATGAGGGGCAGCGCGCGGTAGAGCAGCGCGAGCATCTCGAGGTCGCCGTGCGATTTCGCGCGGTCGGCCGCCGAGACGCCCTCGCGATCGCGCGCGGTTACGGAAGCACCAGCAGCAATCAGCGTGACGCACACTGCCTTGTGGCGGAACATGCTCGCGTACATGAGCGCCGTCATGCCGTCCACCGTCGCGGCATTCACCTTCGCGTTGTGCTCGAGCAGGAGGCGTGCGGCATCGGCGTGTCCGCCGATCGACGCCGCCATGAGCGCGGTGAGGCCGGTGAGATCGGCGGCATTCACTTCCGCGCCCCACTCGATCAGCAGTTCGACGACCTCGTCGTGCCCGTTCGCCGCCGCGACCATGAGCGGCGTGTTCCCGCGCCGGTCGCGCGCGTCGAGCGGCGCGCCGGCAATCAGCAGCGCGTCGACGGCGCCCGCTTCACCGCGGTAGGCCGCGTCGAACAGCGCTTTCGCCTTGTTGAGCATATCGGTCATTTGCGTACCGCTCCTTTTCTCACGGCCGTGCGACGCACGGTTTTCACACGTAGGCGCGTCTCCAGGGTGGCAACGTACGCCTCGACGACGTCGGCTCGCAGCCGATAGTGGGCATACTGACCGTCACGTCGCATCTCGATCAGCCCAACTTCTGCGAGCAATCTCAGGTGATGCGACATGGTCGGTTGCGTCACAGGGAACGCCTCGCACAGATGCTGGCAGGCGGCGTCACCGCGTGCCGCGATGCGCTCGAGGATTTCGACGCGTCGCGCGTCAGCGAGTGCCTTGGCAATGCGGAGGAAGTCGTCCGTGGATAGCAGCATGCGGGATTGCATATAGACAGTTATCAATCTAATAGATGGCTGTCTATATGGGAGGTCAGTCGCGCCTGTCGTTCCGGCTGATCGTTAGAGCCAAGGACCCCGGGCAGCGTGTATCAGGACCGTAGAAGATCCGC
>Ga0207674_10001989_pt1 | contig 25903 bp, 19 predicted proteins | sample KBSCornC72_FD_184303 | JGI IMG/M metagenome (GOLD analysis project Ga0207674, IMG submission 184303) | Corn rhizosphere microbial communities from Kellogg Biological Station, Michigan, USA - KBS Corn C7-2 (SPAdes) (version 2) | ecosystem: Host-associated > Plants > Roots > Rhizosphere > Soil ...
CCGCCGAGACGTACAGCGGTAACGACCAGAACTCACGTTCACCGACCAGATGCGCCACCGGCTCTCCGGTTTTACGGCGGGCAAGCAGCGCGCCGAGCTGCGCTTCCTGTTCCGCGGTCAGTTCGGTTTCGCCAAAAGCCAGCAGATACGTGCGGGCTTTACCCGTCACGTGCTCAAGCAAAATCTCGGCGTCGCGTTTCGGGCTTTCGCTTTCTGAAAGCTCATCGGCCGCCTGACGTAACCAGCGCTGAAAATCCATTATTCCTGCTCGGACAGCGCCGCCAGCTGGTCGGCCTGGTATTCCTGCACGATAGGCTCGATCAGCATATCCAGCTTCCCTTCCATTACCTCGTCCAGACGGTACAGCGTCAGGTTGATGCGGTGATCGGTTACGCGCCCCTGCGGGAAGTTATAGGTGCGGTTACGGTCGCTGCGATCGCCGCTGCCCAGCAGGTTACGGCGCGTAGACGCTTCCGCCTGCTGGCGTTTCGCCATTTCGGCTGCGTGGATACGCGCGCCCAGCACGGACAACGCTTTGGCTTTGTTTTTGTGCTGCGAACGCTCGTCCTGACATTCAACGACGATGCCGGTCGGCAGGTGGGTAATACGGATGGCGGAGTCGGTGGTGTTAACGTGCTGACCGCCCGCGCCAGAGGAGCGGAACGTATCAATACGCAGGTCTGCAGGATTGATGTCCGGCAGTTCAGCTTCCGGCAGCTCAGGCATCACCGCAACCGTACAGGCGGAGGTGTGAATGCGGCCCTGAGATTCGGTGGCCGGCACGCGCTGCACGCGGTGACCGCCGGATTCAAACTTGAGACGACCGTACACGCCGTCGCCGCTGATCTTGGCGATAACCTCTTTGTAGCCACCATGTTCGCCTTCGTTGGCGCTCATGATCTCCACGCGCCAGCGACGCGATTCGGCGTAGCGGCTGTACATGCGGAACAGATCCCCGGCAAACAGCGCCGCTTCGTCACCGCCGGTACCGGCACGCACTTCCACAAACGCGTTACGCTCGTCGTCCGGATCTTTCGGCAGCAGAAGCACCTGAAGCTGCTGCTCCATCTCTTCAGAACGCGCTTTCGCATCCTGCAACTCTTCCTGCGCCATCTCGCGCATTTCAGGATCGTCGAGCATCATCTGCGCGGTTTCGATATCTTCCTGAACCTGTCGCCAGTCGGTAAAGCATTTAGAAACATCACTTAACTGCGCGTATTCACGCGAGAGCGCGCGAAAACGTTCCTGGTCCGCAATGGTCCCGGCATCCCCGAGCAGCGCCTGTACTTCTTCATGGCGCTCGTGCAGAGCTTCCAGTTTAGCGACGATAGAAGGCTTCATAGGCGTAAGTGCACCTTGTCTTAGAAAATGGGTATAGGGCGCTATTCCAGCCCGAGGCTGTTGCGCAGAATAGTCAGGCGTTCATCATCCCCGTCACGGGCAGCCTGCTGAAGAGATTTGGTTGGTGCATGGATCAGGCGGTTGGTCAGTTTCCACGCCAGATCCTGCATAATCGCATTTGCGTCGCCGCCCTGTTCAAGGGCTGCTAACGCTTTGGCAGTCAGGTCATCACGCACCTGCTCCGCCTGCCCGCGGTACTCGCGGATGGTCTCGCTGACGCTTTGCGCGCGCAGCCAGGCCATAAACTCACTGGTTTCCTGCTCAACGATGGTTTCCGCCTGAACTGCCGCGGCTTTACGCTGGGCAAGGTTGTGCGAAATGATGCTTTGCAGGTCATCCACGCTGTAGAGATAGGCATTAGGCAGCTTTCCCACTTCCGGCTCAACATCGCGCGGGACGGCGATATCCACCAGCAGCATCGGCTGATTACGGCGGGACTTTAGCGCACGCTCCACCATCCCTTTTCCGATAATCGGCAGCGGGCTGGCGGTTGAGCTGATAATAATGTCAGCCTCTTTCAGGCGTTCATCGATGTCGCTCAGGGCAACCACCTCTGCACCCACTTCATCCGCCAGCACCTGCGCGCGTTCGCGGGTGCGGTTAGCGATAATCATCTTTTTCACTTTATGCTCGCGCAGATGGCGCGCCACAAGTTCGATGGTTTCGCCCGCCCCCACCAGCATCACGGTGACGGTAGAAAGGGATTCAAAGATTTGGCGTGCAAGGGTGCAGGCCGCGAAAGCAACAGAAACCGCACTGGCACCAATGTCGGTTTCGGTTCGCACACGCTTCGCCACGGAGAACGACTTCTGGAACATGCGCTCCAGCTCGCTGGCCTTCAGATGCCCTTTTTGCGAATCCGCAAACGCTTTTTTCACCTGACCCAAAATTTGCGGCTCGCCCAGCACCAGCGAATCCAGCCCGCTGGCGACGCGCATCAGATGGCTGACGGCATCGTTGTCCTGATGCCAGTACAGGCTGTTGCGCAGCTCGTCTTCATTGAGGTTGTGGTAGTCACATAGCCAGCGGATCAGCGCTTCGTGCAGGTTGTCCTGCTCTTCCACGCTTAAATACAGCTCGGTACGGTTGCACGTCGAGAGCACCACGCCACCCTGCACCATAGGCTGTGCAAGCAGGCTGTCCAGCGCCAGGTCAAGCGTATCCGGCGAAAACGTCACGCGTTCTCGCAGCGAAACCGGAGCCGTTTTGTGGTTGATGCCGAGTGCTAATAGGGTCATGTTGAGCGGGAGTAGTACCAGCGTTAATAAGGTTAGCAGAACGCATCATACAGGATGCGCGAGATCAATAAAAGGGACTGCCTCCTTTCGGAGTAATAGGTTACACAACCCTTTGAGATAATTTGAACGTAGACGGTAGCCCCCTTCGACGCTAGCATTAACAGTTATAACTGCAACGTATCTCAAGGATTTGTCCTCATTATGACCCGACTGATTCGCCTGCTGCCGCTGGCAGCACTGGTTCTGACCGCGTGTACCGTCACCCAACCAAAAGGCCCGGGCAAAAGCCCTGATTCACCGCAGTGGCGTCAGCACCAGCAGGACGTTCGTAATTTGAACCAGTACCAGACACGCGGCGCTTTCGCTTATCTCTCTGACGAACAAAAGGTTTATGCCCGCTTCTTCTGGCAGCAGACGGGGCAGGACAACTACCGCCTTCTGCTGCTGAACCCGCTGGGCAGCACCGAACTGGAGCTTATCGCCAAACCGGGCGAAGCGCAGATCACCGATAACAAAGGCCAGCACTATACCGCGACCGATGCCGAAGAGATGATTGGCAAGCTGACCGGGATGCCTATCCCGCTCAACAGCCTGCGCCAGTGGATCCTTGGCCTGCCGGGTGAGGCAACGGACTACACCCTTGACGACCAGTACCGTCTGAGCCAGGTGAACTACACCCAGAACGGCAAAACCTGGAAAGTGGTGTACAGCGCCTATGACAGCAAGAGTAAACCGTCGCTGCCATCAAACATGGAGCTGACCCAGGGCAGCCAGCGTATCAAGCTGAAAATGGACAACTGGATCGTTAAATGATGACCCACTGGCCCTCTCCGGCAAAGCTGAACCTATTTTTATACATTACCGGCCAGCGTGCTGACGGTTATCACACCCTCCAGACGCTGTTTCAGTTTATTGACTATGGCGACACGATCTCTATTGAACTGCGCCAGGACGGGCAGATTTGCCTGCTAACGCCGGTCGAAGGCGTGGCGCATGAGGACAACCTGATCGTGCGCGCAGCGCGTCTGCTGATGAAAGCCGCGGCGGAATCGGGCCGTCTGCCCGCGGGAAGCGGAGCAGATATCCGTATCGAGAAACGCCTGCCGATGGGCGGCGGTCTGGGCGGCGGCTCATCCAACGCCGCCACCGTGCTGGTTGCGCTGAACCACCTCTGGGGATGCGGGCTGTCGAAGGACGAACTGGCCGCCCTGGGCCTGACGCTGGGGGCGGATGTCCCGGTGTTTGTGCGCGGTCATGCGGCCTTTGCTGAAGGCGTGGGTGAGATCCTCTCCCCGGCTGAACCGCCGGAGAAGTGGTATCTGGTTGCCCACCCTGGCGTAAGTATTCCGACACCGGTCATCTTTAAAGATCCTGACCTGAAAAGGAATACCCCGGTTCGGTCAATAGAAACGTTATTAAATTGTGAATTCAGCAACGATTGCGAGGATATCGCAAGAAAACGTTTTCGCGAGGTTGATGCGGTGCTTTCCTGGCTGTTAGAATACGCGCCGTCGCGCCTGACTGGTACAGGGGCCTGTGTCTTTGCTGAATTTGACACCGAATCCGCCGCTCGTCAGGTGCTTGAGCAAGCGCCGGTTTGGCTGCATGGTTTTGTAGCACGCGGGATGAACACCTCCCCCCTACAGCAGACCATTCTGGCGCAGACTGAGTTTCGGTGACAACGTCACCCTGTTCCAGACGTTGCATCGCGCTCTTTAATACACCGCCTGGATAGCCTTCGCCTGGCCCGCACAGTTTGCGGCGAACGCTATCCACCACTGGACGCATGCCTGAGGTTCTTCTCGTGCCTGATATGAAGCTTTTTGCTGGTAACGCCACCCCGGAACTAGCACAACGTATTGCCAACCGCCTGTACACTTCCCTCGGCGACGCCGCCGTAGGTCGCTTTAGCGACGGCGAAGTCAGCGTACAAATTAACGAAAATGTACGCGGTGGTGATATTTTCATCATCCAGTCCACCTGTGCTCCAACGAACGACAACCTGATGGAACTGGTTGTTATGGTCGACGCCCTGCGTCGCGCTTCCGCAGGCCGTATCACTGCTGTAATTCCTTACTTCGGCTATGCCCGTCAGGACCGTCGCGTCCGTTCCGCGCGTGTGCCAATTACCGCTAAAGTTGTCGCTGACTTCCTGTCCAGCGTCGGCGTTGACCGCGTACTGACCGTTGACCTGCACGCAGAGCAGATCCAGGGCTTCTTCGACGTCCCGGTTGATAACGTATTCGGCAGCCCAATCCTGCTGGAAGACATGCTGCAGCTGAACCTGGATAACCCAATCGTGGTTTCTCCGGACATCGGCGGCGTGGTACGTGCCCGTGCTATCGCTAAGCTGCTGAACGATACCGACATGGCGATCATCGACAAACGCCGTCCGCGCGCTAACGTTTCTCAGGTGATGCACATCATCGGTGACGTTGCTGGCCGTGACTGCGTGCTGGTTGACGACATGATCGATACCGGCGGTACGCTGTGTAAAGCAGCTGAAGCGCTGAAAGAGCGTGGTGCCAAGCGCGTGTTCGCTTACGCGACTCACCCGATCTTCTCCGGTAACGCGGTAAACAACCTGCGCAACTCCGTCATTGACGAAGTTGTGGTATGCGATACCATCCCACTGAGCGACGAGATCAAAGCACTGCCAAACGTGCGTACGTTGACCCTGTCCGGGATGCTGGCCGAAGCGATTCGTCGTATCAGCAACGAAGAATCCATCTCAGCAATGTTCGAACACTAATCGAACACGGCCGAAAAACCCGCTGCGGCGGGTTTTTTTGTCTCCGGGTTTTATTTGTATGATTAATGCCTCCTTCACCTGCCATTCACATGACAGATGATGCGCATACGGATGATAGATAATTGTGAAAAACGTAGCCTCCTCACATGTTCTGCCCTTTCGCGCCCTCATCGACGCCTGCTGGAAAGAGAAGTACACCTCGTCACGCTTTGTCCGTGACCTGATTGCCGGGATCACCGTCGGCATTATCGCCATCCCGCTGGCGATGGCGCTGGCGATTGGCAGCGGCGTTGCGCCGCAGTACGGTCTGTACACCTCGGCCGTTGCCGGGATAGTCATTGCCCTGACGGGCGGCTCGCGCTTCAGCGTCTCCGGCCCGACCGCCGCCTTCGTGGTGATCCTCTACCCGGTTTCACAGCAGTTTGGTCTGGCAGGCCTACTGGTCGCCACCCTGATGTCCGGCGTCTTTTTGATTCTGTTTGGTCTGGCCCGCTTTGGTCGCCTGATTGAATATATTCCCCTTTCCGTGACGCTGGGATTCACATCGGGGATTGGTATCACCATCGGAACCATGCAGATCAAGGATTTCCTCGGCCTGCAGATGCCCCACGTACCGGAGCACTACCTGCAAAAAGTGGGGGCGCTGTTTATGGCGCTGCCGACGGCCAACCTGGGCGACGCCGCCATCGGGATTGTGACGCTGGGCACGCTGATCGTCTGGCCTCGCCTCGGTATTCGTCTGCCGGGCCATCTGCCCGCGCTGCTGTTGGGCTGCGCGGTGATGGCGATCGTCAATATGCTCGGTGGTCACGTCGCGACTATCGGCTCGCAGTTCCACTATGTTCTGGCGGACGGTTCACAGGGTAGCGGCATTCCGCAACTGCTACCGCAGCTGGTGCTACCGTGGGACATGCCCGGCTCTAGCTTTACCCTAAGCTGGGATTCCCTGCGAGCCCTGCTTCCCGCCGCGTTCTCTATGGCAATGCTGGGGGCGATTGAATCCCTGCTCTGTGCCGTCGTTCTGGACGGGATGACCGGCACCAAGCACAAAGCCAACAGCGAACTGGTCGGTCAGGGATTAGGCAACCTCGTCGCGCCGTTCTTCGGCGGTATTACCGCAACGGCAGCCATCGCCCGTTCTGCGGCCAACGTGCGCGCGGGGGCAACCTCACCGGTTTCGGCGGTTATCCACTCCGTGCTGGTGATCCTCGCCCTGCTGATCCTCGCCCCGCTGCTCTCCTGGCTACCGCTTTCCGCCATGGCCGCCCTGCTGCTGATGGTGGCCTGGAACATGAGCGAGGCGCACAAGGTGGTGAACCTGCTTCGTCGCGCGCCGAAAGACGACATCATCGTGATGCTGATCTGCATGTCGCTGACCGTGCTGTTCGATATGGTTATCGCCATCAGCGTCGGGATCGTGCTGGCTTCCCTGCTGTTTATGCGCCGCATCGCGCAGATGACGCGCCTTTCCCCGGTTAACGTCGAGGTGCCTGACGATGTGCTGGTGCTGCGCGTGATTGGCCCGCTGTTCTTCGCCGCGGCGGAAGGTCTGTTCAGCGATCTGGAGTCCCGCATCGCGGGCAAACGGGTTGTGGTGCTGAAATGGGATGCCGTACCGGTGCTCGATGCAGGCGGCCTGGATGCCTTCCAGCGCTTTGTGAAACGTCTGCCGGAAGGCTGCGAGCTGCGGGTGAGTAACCTGGAGTTTCAGCCGCTGCGCACCATGGCGCGCGCGGGCGTACAGCCTATCCCTGGCCGACTCTCCTTCTACCCTAACCGTGAAGCCGCGTTAGCGGATCTGTGAGTCTCATGATGCAGAGAAACGTCTCTGCATCATCACCCCGATCGCCTGCTGGAGCCATGCAAGCACGGCAGGCGTCATCCAGGTTCCTTTCATCAGGTGCGGCTCCTGCTGCATGGCAGTACGAAACTTTTGCTGAGTTTCCGGGTTCTTGCCCGCGTAAGACTGGAACAATGCCAGCCAGTTTTCAGCCAGCTTTTGCGCCTCCTCACAGGCAGGATCGATATTTTCCCGCTGCGCCTGATGCAGTTTCGCCACCAGCGGCGGCCACTCCATCATGCGGTCAAAGTAGTGTGCCCGGGTAAAGGCCATCTCTTCGGCAGTGAGATACTTCTCCCATATGCAGAGCTTAGACTCAGCAAACGCGCGCGTGATGTAATCCGTCATCTCCGGCGTGATGCCGGTCTGCGCCTGCATCTGCGGTTCAACGCTGTGCATCTCGTTCAGCCGGGTGAGAAACTCCGGCTTGCCCGCCGTGTCCTGCTCAAGGCGCTCCATCCAGCGCGTCGCCAGATCCATCGCCCGGGCGTCAGTAGCGGGTATATGGTGCTCCAGCAGCGTGTTGGCCTCTGCAACCAGCCCTGACCAGATAGCCGCCAGCGCATCCTTCTGCACCGCAAACGGCAGCTGCTGTAACTCTTCTTTGCTAAACCAGCGATCGTACATATTCATTAACTCCAGAGTCTGTAGCCAGGATTCCAGATCCGGCGTCGCATCGTCGAGAAGCCCGGTTCGCAGCTCCACCAGCCGATCGCGCAGCGTATGTATGCTGCGCAGCTGTTTATCCAGCAGCGTGATTTGCGCATCGAGTAACTCGGTTAACGACAGCGACTCCTGTTCCAGGAAATCCCTGATTTCAGCAAGTTCCAGCCCCGCTTTTGCCAGCGCCTGGATCATATGCAGACGCTGGACATCCGCCAGGTTGTAAAGCCGGTAACCTGCCGCGCTTCTGGCAGAAGGCAGCAACAACCCTGTTTGCTCATAGTGGTGCAATGTCCGCACGGTGATCCCGGCGCGTTTCGCCAGCTCACCCACCTGAATCAACATAACTGCTCCTTTTTCTTTGCCAGTGGCGCCACTCTGGAGCCTTACGTTACGTGAGGGTCAACCCTTGATGCAAAAAAAAACGACTCCCTCGGGAGCCGTTTCGGCGTTCTTTATCGTAGCACTAGCTGTGCTTATGCTGATCGCGACGACAGCGTTTGTCGTAGTGGCGCACCCACCAGTATTTATCGCAGACTTCCTCATGGCCGCTCACGCGCGCCCCTGCAAGCCACAATACCGCACCAACGAAGATGCTCAATATCGCGCCGTGCGCGAAGTATTGCGGGAGGTCAATCTGAGGTAACTGGTTTAAAATGGAATAACCCACGCCGGCTACCATCACGAACAGCCCCAATCCCATCAGTACGTTACCGAGTAACGAAGCGTTTTTGCGTTTCATGTGTCACCTCCGGAACTTTGGGTTGTCAGGGGAAAAGCCCCTAATCCTTGTGTGTAAAGTATAGACAACGCCCCTTTTATGAGTTGCGTGAATGATCACAATTACAGATAAGTCCCAAACAAAAGTTTACAAATAAGGCTTTGAACAGCTTGAAATTCTAATGGTTCAAATCAGAAATTATTCGTATTTCGCTGGGAAGATCGCAGAATTTTGTCAAGCGGCGCGACAGACAGTAAACTACGCGCCAGATCTGGAACCCATTAGGAATTGAATCGTGACGATTAAACTGATTGTCGGCCTCGCCAACCCCGGCGCAGAGTATGCGGCCACCCGCCACAACGCTGGGGCATGGTACGTCGATCTGCTGGCCGAGCGGTTACGTGCTCCCCTGCGTGAAGAACCTAAATTCTTCGGGTATACCTCACGTATCAACCTTGCTGGCGCGGATGTTCGTTTACTGGTGCCCACCACCTTTATGAACCTGAGTGGTAAAGCGGTGGCGGCAATGGCAACGTTTTATCGCATCAATCCGGATGAAATTCTGGTCGCACACGATGAGCTGGATCTCCCGCCCGGCGTGGCAAAATTCAAGCTGGGCGGCGGGCACGGCGGCCACAACGGCCTCAAAGACATCATCAGCAAGCTGGGCAATAACCCGAATTTCCACCGTTTGCGCGTTGGAATCGGCCATCCGGGCGATAAAAACAAAGTTGTCGGTTTCGTACTCGGTAAGCCCCCGGTTTCTGAGCAGAAACTGATTGACGAGGCGGTAGACGAAGCGGCGCGCTGCACTGAAATCTGGCTGAAAGACGGGTTAACCAAAGCGACAAACCGCTTACACGCTTTCAAAGCGCAATAATCCGCCCGATCCGGCTTTTTTACCGCGCGTCATGCGGGTTACGTGTATAATAGGCGTAGTTATTTACTTTTCATCAATCGGTTATCGTTAACGGATTGATTATCAAGATATTAAGGTGATTTAGAAATGGGATTCAAATGCGGTATCGTCGGTCTGCCAAACGTGGGCAAATCCACCCTGTTTAACGCGCTTACCAAAGCGGGTATCGAAGCGGCGAACTTCCCGTTCTGTACCATCGAACCTAACACCGGCGTTGTGCCAATGCCGGACACGCGTCTGGACCAGCTCGCGGAAATCGTTAAGCCGCAGCGCATTCTGCCAACCACCATGGAATTCGTGGACATCGCGGGCCTGGTAAAAGGCGCGTCCAAAGGTGAAGGCCTGGGTAACCAGTTCCTGACCAACATTCGTGAAACCGAAGCGATCGGCCACGTTGTGCGCTGCTTCGAGAACGACAACATCATCCACGTTAACAACAAAGTGGATCCGGCTGACGACATCGACGTCATCAACACCGAGCTGGCGCTCTCTGACCTCGACACCTGCGAACGCGCTATTCACCGCGTGCAGAAGAAAGCCAAAGGCGGCGACAAGGACGCGAAAGCGGAACTGGCTGCGCTGGAAAAATGTCTGCCACAGCTTGAAAATGCGGGCATGCTGCGCGCGCTGAAAAACCTGACTGAAGAAGACAAGGCGGCGATCAAATACCTGAGCTTCCTGACCCTGAAGCCAACCATGTACATCGCCAACGTTAACGAAGACGGTTTTGAGAACAACCCGTACCTCGACAAAGTGCGTGAAATCGCGGCGGCTGAAGGTTCTGTGGTTGTGGCGGTTTGCGCTGCAGTTGAATCCGACATCGCTGAGCTGGACGACGCTGACCGTGAAGAGTTCATGGCCGAGCTGGGTCTGGAAGAGCCGGGCCTGAACCGCGTGATCCGCGCGGGCTATGAGCTGCTGAACCTTCAGACCTACTTCACCGCTGGCGTGAAAGAAGTGCGTGCGTGGACGATCCCTGTGGGTGCGACAGCTCCTCAGGCGGCCGGTAAGATCCACACCGACTTCGAGAAAGGCTTTATTCGTGCGCAGACTATCGCGTTTGAAGACTTCATCACCTACAAGGGTGAGCAAGGCGCGAAAGAAGCAGGCAAGATGCGTGCGGAAGGGAAAGACTACATCGTTAAAGATGGCGATGTGATGAACTTCTTGTTTAACGTTTGAGTTGTTTTGAATGAAAAAAATCCACGCCTTGGCGTGGATTTTTTTTCATAAATTACCGATTTCCGCCCTCTTTCGCAGATAGAACTCAAGGTATTTTTTAGGTCTATCCTGAAACGCACGCTCTTTGCCGTAGTTATAAGCATCGTTGAAATATTTATACGCTTCATCGAATTGATTCAACTCGTAACAGACCATGCCGAGGTCGATTGATGGTGCAGTGTCTATATTCGATCCACGTGTGCGCAACGTCGTCTCTCCCCATTTCTTCGCCTCATCGTAATCCTCAAGATCAAAGTAAGCGCTGTACATGCACGCAGCGATCCAGTTAGCAAATTCCGATTCAAACTTTGGCTCAGCAAGAGCTTGCCAGGCTTTTTGGTATTGTTCTAAAGCTTCGGCGTATTTTTGGTTGTCGTGAAACTCGTTTCCTTTTTCTACAAGAGATGTAACTCTTTTTTCATCGAATTTATAGCATACGTTTTTCATATATTTATTCATTATCATTCGAAAAGAGATCTCCTTGCCTATATAAAAGGGATATAAGCGATAAATGCCTTCAGAAGCAGGGAGGTCTCTAAAAGAAACTAACCAAAAAAGAAATATTTAAAAGCTTCTGCCTCAACATCCTTAAGCTTGCTTTTTAGCATTAAATCGATATCTTCCAGAAAGTCCTCTCTGAAATTAAAATCATCATCTGTAGCATCACCATCATATTTACTTTGTTCTATCTCAATGGCAGAACAAAAAGCATCCAAAAAGTCGGCTAACGAATTGGAGATAATGAAATTTCTTTTTTGAATACTACCATAAACAGGAGATGTAATATTTTGGGTATCACAAAAAAGAACATCTCCATTTCTTTCAGCAAAGATTATATATTCATCGCGCCAGGTCGTGTCATTTTGAACTCGCCAGCCTGATAACATTTCATTAAGCTCTTGGGACTCAACAATCTGTATAAAGAAAGTACCATCAAATGTTGGGTGGTCATTTAAAATCAAATGGCTATAAAAAAAACGAATTTCGCCATTTAAATTCACTGGAAAAGAAGTTTCATTTTCATCGTCTGTATAGTCTATCTCTCCCATATTTAAATCATTCATTTTGAATTTGCTAACAAAGTCTTGGACTGCATTTTGTATGTTCATCTTTCCCCCTATAATTGCTTACATCGTTGTCTGGATTTTAGTGTTCTTTCTCTATCGATTAAGCGCCCGCGCGTCGAGTTTTTAGTATTCCCTCTATGTCCTTGATCACCATGGACATGCTCATTGAACTTGTCGGGATGGTTATGATTTTTCAAGAAAACAATATTCCTCGGATCACCTTGCCATTTAGAACCAAGTGTACCATTACCTTCTACCGAGTTGATATGATGCCCAGTATAGCCTGCCCGTGACATCACGGAGGTAAGACTTTTGTTCGGAGTCTTCAATATTAAATCTCTCTCTTGCGCAGTCCAATTCCTGGTGCCAGCCCCGCCATCCTGCAATAAGGCTTTTTCTTGCACCCATGCCCTAGAGATAGCAGAGCTTCTAGCTCCGTTTTGAGCAGAAAGAGAATCGTGTGGGCGGTAGCGAATCAGATCTTCAGGAGTCAACCCCCACGGATCCACCCAACCCAGCGCGTTCGGCGCATACTGGTAAAGGTTAATCCCCCCCGCCAGTCCTATCGGGTCCTGCTGCGTAAACCGCCCGCAGTCCGGGTCATAATACCGGAACAGATTGTAGTGCAGCCCTGTCTCACGGTCCAGGTATTGCCCCTGCATGCGCAGGTTCTGAGAATATCCTGATACCTGCGTCTCGCTTTCCCGCAGCAGCTTGCCCCAGGCGCTGTTCACCCCTTCCCAACGCACCTGCCCTTCGATATCCGTCATCCGCTCCGGCGTGCCGTTGGGCTGGCAGTGGAACCAGAAAATCTCCGGTGCATCCACGCCGTCAATACGCGCCAGCGGATCGTAGCTGTCCTGATCGCTGTAGACGTAGGTGAGCGGCACATCCCCGTGCACCTCCTGCAGCAGGCGGAACCCTTCCCAGACAAACCGGGTTGTGACCGGCTTGCCGGTTGGCTGTCCGCCCAGCATCTGGCGTCGCGTTTTGCTGATGCGTCGCCCGAGCGGATCGTAGCGGAAGCTGACCTGCGTCTGCGGTTTATTGCGGTCCCGCGGCTGGCTGATGACTTCCGTCAGGCGGTGTTCACCGTCGTAGCGGTAGTGCCAGCGGGTCTGGCCGTTATCTTTTTCCACGGTGCGGCCGTGGATGTCATAGCGCCAGCGAATGCCGTTCAGCTGCGTCAGGCGGTTGTGCGTGACCTTCTCAGCAGCCCCTTCCAGCGGGTTACCGGCAGCATCCCAGCGCCACTGCTCCTGACCGGGCAGCGTACCGTCCTGAACCAGAAGACGCCCGGCGCTGTCGTACTGCCAGCGGTACCAGCTGAACGGGTTATCGTCCCGCTCTTCCCGCACCAGGTTATTGCGGTAGTCGTAATCCCAGCGGCGGGACCAGCGGCGCGGCGACGGGCGTTGGGCATTGCCGGTAAAGACGTCCCGGCGATGCAGTCGCCCAAGACGATCGTATTCGCTGCGGGTGGTCAGCAGCCCCTGAGTGCGGCTGGTCTCCCGGTGGAGTTCGTCGCGGGTAAAGTCGGAGACCGACAGCTTATCGAGAGCAATGCTGAGCAGATGCCCGCTGCCGTAGTAAAACTGCTTCAGCTCGCGGCCATCGGGCAGCGTGACGGAGGTGCGGTTGCCCAGCGCGTCATACTCCCACGCCAGCTCGCCGTGCTCGCCCGCCTCGCGCGTCACGCGACCGAGCGCGTCATACTCAAAGGCCAGCTCCTGCTCTGCCGCGGTGGTCCACGCGTCGGCTGCAAGCGCAGGATGCAGCCCAATCCGGCTTAACAGCCCGGACGGCGTGTAGTGATAGCGTGTCTGCCCCTCCGGCGTGGTGCGGGCGACCAGCTGGCCGCTCGCGCTCCAGGCGAAGGCATGGGTGATGGCCTCAGGATGACCGGCGGCAAACGTGCGTGCTATCGTGCGTCCGCAGGCGTCATAGCGATACTGCGAGGCTACGCCATCGAGCCCCACCTCTTCCAGCAGCAGCGAGTCCGCGCCCCAGCGGAACTGATACGCTTCGCCGTTTTCGTTTTCCAGGGCAATCAGACGCCCGCGGCTGTCCCAGCGGCGACGGACCTCTTCACCCTGGGTATTACGCGTCGCGGTTAATCGCCCTGCCTCATCGTATCTGAACTCACTCTCTTTACCGTCGGCGCCCGCATGCTTCACCGGCAGGCCGCGTTCGTTCCATTTGAGCGATTCCGTCCAGCCTTCCGGGCGATCGAGCTGCACCGGACGCCCTGCTGCGTCGTAGCGATATCGCGTCTCTTCCCCGTCGGCGCCAGTCTCGGCCACCAGCCAGCCCAGCGGGTGATAGCGGTAGCGGGTAATACGCCCGGAACAGTCCGTCGAACGAACGATCTGCCCGGCCTCGTTGTACTCCTGGTAGCGGCTGTTTCCGGCGGCATCGACCTCTTCAACGACCTGGCCGAACTCGTCCCGGCGTAGCTGCGTGGTCTGCCCCATCGGGTCCACCACGCGCTTAAGCCCGTGATGTTCGTCGTACCAGAACCGGGTGGCGCTGCCGTCGGCTTCGATAATGGCCGCAGGAAGCGCGCGGTGCTCCAGCCAGGCGGTGGTGCGGGTATTACCGTCGGCGTCGATCTCCTGAACCCGGTTGCCCATTTCGTCGTAGACGAAGGTAACGGCATTGCCGAGCGGATCGATGCGTCGCGTCAGAAGCTCGTTCTCGTTCCACTCGTAGCGCCAGTTTTCACCGCGCTCGTCAACGTAGCGGACAATCAGATTCTGCGCGTTCCAGTAGTGGCGGCGCGTCTGGCCGTCGTAGTGCTCGACGGTCGTCAGCCCGACGGCTAAATCGTAGCTAAAGCGGCAGCCGTCGCCGGTGCTGGTGCGGTTTTCCACCACGCGCCAGTGATCGAATTTTTTCCAGCGGTATTCGCTCTCCAGACCGCCCGGCATCCGGTGCCAGACCATCAGCCCGTGCTCGTTATAGCGGTACTCACGCGTCACCACACCGGAGGCATCCGTCGCGCTCGCCAGCTGGCCGCGCGCGTCGTAGCCCCACTGCATCAGCGGCCATGTCTGGCTGCCGTCAAAATGGCTGGCAGCGGTAACACGCTGCGGGAAACGTTCATCGTCATAGCGCAGGGTGACGTCTATCGCCCGCGGCTCGTCGTGAAGGCCGACCAGCCTGCCGTGCTCGTCCCACTCCGTCAGCAGCGCGTTGCCGTATTCGTCGCTGAGGGAGGCCAGACGCAGGATAGATGGATTCGCCCGGGTCGGTTTATACAGACGCCACACCGCGCCGTCATCGTCGGCAATCGCCACGTCGCCGTTCTCATTGCGGCGGATGATAATGCCTTCGCTGATGCTGTAAAACGCGCGGTCGACCGGCGGCAGCTCGAAGCTCAGCTCGCGCCCGGTTTCGTCGAACCAGGTGGCGTTGTTGTCTTCCAGCGTGAGATAGCTATCAAAGGTCGTTGCCCAGCCCAGACCGAACAGCCCTTCCCGGGTGGTCAGGCTGTTGTAGCTGCGCTGCCAGCGAAGCGGAAAGCGCCCCGGCAGCGAGAAATCGAGTTCGTCGTCGTCATTCAGCACCTTCACGCCGGTGGCGGCGTGAACCGGGTGCGAGGAGCCAAACACGGCATTCACCGCCATATCGGCCAGCATCCCGCCGCCGGCCGCCGCCAGCGCGCAGGGCATGTTTTTCAGGATCTTACCCGGACGCCCGCGCAGCAGGGAGAGTGCAATCATCCCCAGCGCCAGACCCGGCGTTTTACCGCTTTTGATATCGCGGACCGTGAGCGTGTCCCCGCCGATGATCACGTTCGGGGAGACGTCGTCGGAAACGGTGCCTTCGCATGTGGTGCGATCTTTCGCGCGCACCGCGGGCTGCCCGTTGATGAAGACGCTTTTAGAGCCTTCCGCCAGATACTGCGGCCCGGAGTGCTTTTCGCACGCCACCTTGTCCTCTTCCAGCGGCGAGGTTCCCGCGGCGGCAGAGGCCACGCTCGGCTGCCACATTTCGCTGCCAAACTGACCGGCGGCGGATAGCAGCATGCCCGCGTAATCGGCAAAGCTGCCCGGCGACTGCGGCTCGGGGGACGGTGTATCGGCGGGCGTAAGCGTGCCTGCCGCGCGCGCGGCGGGGATTGCGTTGGTGAGAACGTTACTGGAACCGGTAGTGATTTTACCCGCAGGCGAAGGCGGGAAAAGCGCATTGCCTAATCCTTCCGCGGCGTTGCTGATATCGTCGGTGATCCCCGCCACGTTCGCCAGCACGCCACCGATAATTCCGCTTAACAGACAGCTGGATCCAATTGCCGCCACGCCCGCTGCGGCCGCCCCTGCGCCCAGCAATGGCGCCGCTACGGTTGCAGCTGCGCCTACCGCCGCGCCGATCACCGCATAGGCGGCACCCTCCGCCACAATGCTGGTGATGTCAGCAAAAATGCTGGAGTGAATAATCTCGTCGCCCTTACGGGCCGCCTTGTTATCGCTCATGCCTTACACATTCCGGTTGTCGTTTAGCGTCAGACTCTGCTTAAGCGCGCTCCAGCGCACCTCGTCCTCTTCGGTGAATGCCCTGAGTGCCGAGAGGGTAAAAATCATCAATACCGGTTTGCCCGGCGTCTGCACGGCCAGCTGTTTTTGCCACAGGCGCTGCCCGTTACGGTCAAAGGTGGTTTCAACTTCCAGCCCGTTAATTTTTCCGTCAGGCCCGGCTTTTACCTTCCGGAATTCGCTCTGGGCAATTTCGCCCATCTGAGGACGCAGCACATCCCACTGGCGGTGGAACTCTTGTTCATAGTCGCTGCCATCGGGGATAACGCCGCGGCTGACCACCACGGACAGCCCGCTTTCGTCATCGCGAATAATGTTCATGCTGTTATCCTGCCAGGCAGCAGGAAAAAGGGAAAACGAACCTTCCTGGAGGGTGTATTTCATAAGTGAACTCGGGATGATTAATATTGTGAGAAACAAAAAGGGCAATCCATGCTGGCCCTCTGGCTGGCTGTTTTATTATTTACGCCATTGACCTGACTGTTCGACTAAAACATGGCTGCCTTTGCTAACAGCCAATTTCGCAGGTGCATACGTCACGGTGTAAACGGTCTCGCCATTCTTGTACGTTGAGCCGATTATTTTACCTGCGAAGTCGTGCATCGTTTTTCCCCTTAAGGAGATCGTACTGTTATCGCTTTTACGCACGCCGAGATAAGCCATCTGGTCACATTCGCTATCAAAATGACCGCACGTATTTATCAGCGAAATAGAGAACGTTTCGGTGTCGAGATTTCTGGTTTCAGCGCTATGAACCGAAGCGGCTTTACGTAACGTATAACGCAGCGGAGCATAATAATTTCCTTTATGAGGAGGAGTAACTAAGCGCCATTCCATTTCACTCCCCTTTATTTCCAGAACAGCCCGTCCGCCTACGTCGCCAAACAATGAGTTGAACTCAACGTTGGCACGATTGCCTGCGATCGTACCGCTAAGATTACGCTCATCATCTTCCGGGCAATCTATGCGATTTCCTCTCTGGGTGATATAGCAATAAGTCCCGGTGATATGGTTGCCTGATTCAGCTAACCGCAGGGTTAACGTTGAGTCGTTCTCGTATTCGCCAGCCCATTCTCCGTCAAACGCGAGGCCTGATTGGCTGTTCGTTGCAAAATGCATCGCATTGAATCTGGCGGCCCATTGCTGAATATCGGCATGAATAACCGGGCTATTATCAGAAGACTGGTAATGAATAACGTCCGACTCCGGAACCACCCAGGCCGCAAAGATTTTGCCGTCAGGATTGATGACCAGCGCTGACGCATTCTCCTGGTAGAGATCCTTTAGCCAGCCTTCGACAAACAATCCTCCACCTGTGGTGGTATGCGGTTCACCGAAGACATCAAAGTTATCAATAAAGGTCTGGTAATGATTTCCCAGCGTCTTCCTGAGATTGTCTTTCACTTCGCTATCGTTAACGATGCGACTTACCGTATCAAGCTTATTGTATTGCGATAATTCAAGCGCTGTTGACGTTTCAACGACGCCTGTCAATAAAGCGGTGAACAATACGACTGCAAGATATTTTTTGGTCATAAGTCACTCTGAAGAACCATTATCGTAATTCATTGTTATTTTTACAACCTTACTGTCCTTAACCTCAAAAGAGAGTAATTTCTTACCCAATTCATACGAAACCCACTGCTCCCCGGAGTCATTTTCGACATGGCCACCACCATAAGCTTTATCAAGTTCATTTATTGTTGAACCAATATGGATCCCGCGAACTGTTTTGCCATCCGGAGTAGTTAGCGTTATCTGCGCCACAATATAATCGTCAACACTTCGCTCGGTTTTATCCCACCAGAGATTGGAACTGAATATTTTTAAACCAGTCTTCTGATGCTGGTAGAATTTATAGTTCGTTCCGTCAAAAGGAACCTCACCGACAAAACTACCTTCCACAGAAACTGCAATTTTACGCGCAACCTCAGAAGTCCATCTATCGCCCAGTGCCACAATCTGGTCTTTTATCTGCAGAGAAAAATCCTCTTTAGCCAGAATGGGCGGCATAGTCTGAGCCACTACTTCATAACTGCTCAGAAAGGTAGACATGAGAGTAAAAAAAAGAGAGACAGAAAGGCGTTTTTTCACGTTAATCGTCATTTGCTGGATAAATATTATGCTACTCACCACTTTAAAAAGCGGTGAGTAATGAAATAAGCATTTTTAGTCAGCGCTAATTGCGACCCCACCCAAGCAGTCAGGTTTTTTTACCGTGAAACTGAAGCTTACCTTTTGTCCATTCATATCCTTTGGCGCTGTATAACTGGTCACTTCGTTCTCCGAACGGCCTCGTGGATAATCAGTTAACGTCAGTTGCGGATAATGTTTTTTAACAGTGTCGAGAGTGATGCACTGGCCGGACGGTGAAAAATTCAGTAACGGTGCCATACCGTCACTTTCTTTACTTAAACGTAAATCAATTGCAGTAATGTTCGTTCCATCCGCCAGTTTGATATCGTCGGCATTGTAGAAATTGATATATTCATTCTGTTTCGTTAGCCTGAATGACAACGGAGCGTTATCCAGACTGTTAACGGACAACGTTTTGAGTGATGCGCTCATTTTTGCAATGAACTGCCAAAGATCCTGTTTCTGCATGTTACCTCCTGCCATTCCCGTCGTTAATAAAGCCGCAAGCACCGCACCCGTTTTTAGACTATGGATAATTTTTATCATACCAACCGCCATAATAATCTTCGTAATATTGCCCCGTGGTGGACGTTTGTTCGCCTTTGCCAAAGATACGGCCTATCTGCGTACGCGCTTCACTTTCCTTTATAGCCCCACGTTCGAGAGAATCATAGATACGATTATATTGTGTCTGATTTACCGGATTGCCCGCAATACCAATATCCCCACCCTTGTTGGCTATGATTTCGCGTTGGACCCGGATATTGTTTAACGTTGCAGCGCCTTCATCACTGAGTGTGCTGTTGAGATAGGCGTCGCGCGAAGAAAAATCAATGTTGGGTTCATATAAAGCGTGACCACTTTCATGTGACAGAGACTGAACAACCGCATTCGGATTACCGAGCTCGTTTTTATCAACGGTAATAACTCGCTTTTGACGATTGGCAAACGTCCCCTTACCTGCTTCACCTTCTTCAAATGTCCAGCCTCGTTTCTTTAACGTAGCTATGTCATTTTTCATGGTCGGTGATTTATCGACAAGACTATCTACATCCTTGCCATATCCGCTTGAAGGCACACCTGATGATGGGGGTGTTGCAGTTTTAGAGGTTTCGGCAGGCGCGCTTGCAGCCGCACCTGCCTTATTCTCCTTTCCCGGCGTAAATTTCGCCTGCACCGCCGCATCAATATCCCCTTTATGCCCCGATCCTGGTGCCGTTGTGCCCGGCTTGGTGCCAGAGGTATTCAGATGCAGCTTACCGCCCGTGGTGATATACCCATCCCCTTCCACGAAGAAGTTAAACTCTTTGCCGATCAGGTTAATCTTGCCGTTGGCATTCAGCTCAATGGCGCTTTCACCTGAGACCAGCCGCAGCTTCGTCCCGGAAGCAATCACATACTGCTCCACCGCCGCATCCAGCTTGCCTTTCCCCGTCAGGATCTCGGTTCCACCTTTCACGGCCTGAGTCTGGTTCGCTTCCACGCGGTGCAGTTCATTTTTCTTCACGTAATGGCTGCGCGCCCCGCCGACGCTGTGCGTTTCATCGTTTTTAACGCTGGTGTCCATGTTGCGCTCGGCCTGGATCCACACCTGCTCTGCGCCCGCTTTATCCTCAAACCGCAGGGCGTTGGCATTGTCGACGGAACCGTCTTTCGTGCGGCTCATAAAGCCCATCTGCGTCGCGGCGGCAGGCAGCGCCCACGGCGGCATGCTCGCGTCGTTGTACACGCGACCGGTAATAATCGGACGGTCCGGATCGCCGTTGATAAAGTCCACCACCACCTCATCGCCGACGCGCGGGATCTGCACCCCGCCGTAGCCCTGGCCCGCCCACGCGCTCGACACGCGCACCCAGCAGGAGCTGGTGTCATCGCCCTTCGCCAGGCGGTCCCAGTGAAACTTCACCTTCACGCGGCCGTATTTGTCCGTCCAGATACTCTCGCCCTTCGGCCCCACCACTTTCGCGGTCTGCGGGCCGTAGGTGCGCGGCCACGCCGTGGTCTGCGCCGGACGGTACACCACCGCCGACGGGATGACCGTAAAATCGGTGCGGTGAATGGTTTCACCCTCGCCGCTGGCGTAGCGGTTCTCTTCGAAGTGATAACCCGCCGCCGTCACCAGATACTCGCCGTTGTCGCTGAAGAACGGCGCGTTGGTTAAGGTGAAGGTGTGCCCGGGCGCAATCCCCGCCGCCGTGGCGGTGGCCTGAATCTGCTGATGCTCCACCTGCCAGCGTTCCTGACGAATACGGGCATAAAACTCCCCGTGGCCTTTGTCCACAAAGCGACCCGGCCAGTCGTACACGTCGATGCTGCCCGGCTTCGGCGACGCCGGGTTCTGCTGGGCCTGGAACAGCCACGCGTTCGGCTTGCGGAAGTCATAGTCGTCGAGGCTGTAAATCCCCGGCGTCACGCTATCCTCCAGCGCCCACTGGCTGATGCCCTCTTCGTCCGTACTGCCGCCGGACGGCGTCTGGTGGTAAGGAATGACCTCATAGCCGCTGAACGGCTGATGCTGCGTGGCGGCGTCGGTGAGCACCAGGGTGTGTTTGTCCGCCTCGTGGCTGAAGTGATAGGCAATCCCCTCCAGCTCCATCAGGCGGCTGATGAAGTCCAGGCTCGACTCCTGATACTGCACGCAGTAGTCCCACACCCGGTAGCTGCCGGTGAGTTTATCCTCAACGTTAACCTGATGCTCGCCCAGCAGGGTTTTCACAATCTGCGGCACCGTCTGCCCCTGGAAGATACGCAGGTTACGGTCGCGCTTCATCGGCCACAGGTCCGGCTCAACCGTCAGCTGGTACACCGCATAGCGGGTGCCCGTCAGCTCGACGGCGCTGACCGCCACGCGGGTAATTTTGCCGTTAACATAGCGGGACGTCAGCAGGTTCTGCGTCGGGATGGTCACCGTGACCGGCTGGCCCAGCAGCTTGCTGCGATCGATGCGCGCGTCCGTGCCGAGCACGGTCAGCGTCAGCGCGAACGACTCGGACATCGCCTCGCGGCCCGTCAGTTTCCAGAACAGAAGCCCCTCCACCGGGAGCTGAACGGTAATTCGGTTGAGCATAATCTTTATTCCATCTAGCTTATGCGATTCAGAAAAGAGGTTCGCATCTGTGACTGAGCGTAATTCTAAGGGTTCACCAGCCAGGTGCCCGGCTTGGTGATATCCAGCGTCTGGCCACGCGTTCTTCCGTTGCCCTGGAGTTCAATCTTCACCTCACCGGCCGGCAGCTTGAGCGATGCATAGCCGTTGGTCGCCGGACGCAGCGCTTTTGGCTCGCCGTTCACTTTCAGCGTTTCGCCGTCGAGGATGCGGATATAGACCAGCGCAACAGGGCTCTCCACAGGCGGCGGAGTCTGCTGGGCCGTCGCCTGCTCGTTAACCTTCGCCGTTTCCGGCTTCACGTCCGGCGCGTGTGCGGCGGTTTCAGTCGAACGCGTCTCTGCCGGTGCCTGTGCAGCCTGCTCGGGAGCATCGTTACCGCCGCTGAACAGCATCGCCCCGGCGACAATACCCACCAGCACGCCTGCGGCAACCATGCCAGGGATCTTGTAGCGGCGCCAGTCGAGCAGCGAAGCCGGTTTTTCGTCTTCGACCGGAACCAGCATCGTGCCGGGCTTTTTCGCCGTCAGCACGTCGTTGATCCCTGCGACCGGCATCTCTATCAGCGCGGCGAACTCGTCGATTGACTGCGGACGGTCCTCCATGTGCAGCGCCAGCGTGCGGTCGATGGCCTGCAGCAGCGGAATGGAATAGCCCTGCGGCATAATTTCCACCAGCGGTTTGCAGGTATCCTGAATCGAGCGCACCACGCTGACCGGCGGCGGAGAACCCACAATCAGGGTACGCAGCACCGCGCCGAGGGCGTAAATATCCGTCCACGGGCCCTGCTCGCTTTCGTTGTCGTCGGTGTACTGCTCGATCGGCGCAAAGCCCGGGCGCAGCATGGTTTCCGTTTCATCGGAAAGGTTACCGATGGTGCGGCGCGCGGAGCCGAAATCAAGCAGCACCGGCAGGCCGTTATCCTGGATCTGAATGTTATCCAGCGAGATGTCGCGGTGCAGATAGCCTTCGTTGTGGATGGTCTTGATCGCACCGAACAGCATCGGCAGCGTGCGGCGGATCCAGGCCTCGTTGATCAGCTCCGGCTTTTCCTCGCGCAGGCGCGAAAGCGTGGTCCCGCTGTAAAACAGCGTCCCCATGTAGGCCGTGTCGTTTTGCACCCAGAAACGCAGGACGTGCAGCAGGTTCGGGTGGTTAAAGCGCGCCAGCAGACGCGCCTCCTGAATAAAGCTGTTCAGGCCTGCGGAAAACGCTTTGCCAAAACGCTCGCTGCGCAGCACAAGGGTCATGTCGTCGCCGCGCACGGCGAGCGAGGAAGGCATAAATTCTTTGATAGCGATAGTGCGTTCGAGCTGGTGATCCCACGCGCGATAGACGATGCCAAAACCGCCGCCGCCGATCACCTCTTTGATTTCAAACTCGTTGAAGCGGTACCCGACTGGGAGCGCGTTTGGGACAGTCCGATTGTTATCATTATCCGTCATCTTTTACAGTTCTCTTGATGATTATTACGCGGCAAACTGACAGTGAAACTCGCCCTGCTCGCAGGTGACGTGCAGACGTCGGTACTGCTCGTCGCTGCGGCTGGCGGTAAGTAAGATCTGGCTCATCTGAGGCAGCAAGGTGTTGGTCAGAATAGCATCCACCATGCGACCGCCGGACTCCACCTCGGTACAGCGCTGAACAATCTGTTCCACTACGCTGTCGTCAAATTCAGAAATAATGCTGTGATTCTCTTCCAGACGACGCTGAATGCGCTTGAGCTGCAGGCGAACAATCTGCCCCAGCATCTCGTCGCTGAGCGGGTAGTACGGCACCACCAGCAGGCGGCCCAGCAGCGCCGGTGGGAAGACCTCCAGCAGCGGCTGGCGCAGGGCGCCGCTTAACGCATCAGGCTCCGGCATCAGCTCCGGATCGGCGCACATGGCGCTAATCAGGTCGGTGCCGACGTTGGAGGTCAGAATAATGATGGTGTTCCGGAAATCGATGTGGCGCCCCTCGCCGTCTTCCATCCAGCCTTTATCAAAGACCTGGAAGAAGATCTCGTGGACGTCCGGGTGCGCTTTTTCAATTTCGTCCAGCAGCACCACGCTGTACGGGCGGCGGCGCACGGCCTCGGTCAACACGCCGCCTTCACCATACCCTACGTACCCCGGAGGCGCACCTTTTAAGGTGGAAACGGTGTGCGCTTCCTGGAACTCACTCATGTTGATGGTGATAACGTTCTGCTCGCCGCCGTACAGGGATTCCGCGAGCGCCAGCGCGGTTTCTGTTTTACCGACCCCGGACGGGCCGCACAGCATAAAGACGCCCACCGGTTTGTTGGGATCGTCCAGCTTCGCCCGCGAGGTTTTCACGCGGCGGGCAATGAGATCCAGACCGTGACGCTGGCCGATAACGCGCTGGTTCAGCGTGTCGGCGAGGTTGAGTACCGCGTCGATCTCGTTTTTCACCATCCGGCCCAGCGGGATCCCGGTCCAGTCAGAGACCACCGCGGCAACCACGTTTTCATCCACAGCCGCAAACAGCAGCGGCTCATCGCCCTGCAGGGCGTTCAGCGCCTGCTGCTGTTCCGCCAGCTGGCCGCGCAGCTCGGCGCTATCGTCATCGCCCGCCGCGAACAGCGCCGCGCGCAGGCGGATAATCTCCTGCACCAGGCTGCGCTCTTCTTCCCAGCGCTGGGCCAGGGCTTCGCGTTTTGTCTCATACGCGTCGCGTTCGGCGAGTAAAGCGGTTACGCGATCGGCGTCACCGGCTCCCACGCGCGCTTCGCGTTCAGCAATCTCAATTTCCACGTCCAGCGCGGCAAGGTGGCGCAGGCAGTCTTCCAGCTGCGCAGGGGGCGCGCTCTGGCTGACCGCGACGCGGGCGCAGGCGGTGTCGAGCAGCGCAACGGCTTTATCCGGCAGCTGACGCGCCGGGATGTAACGATGCGACAGCTTCACCGCCGCGCTGACCGCTTCGTCGAGCAGCAGCACCTTGTGGTGCGTCTCCAGCGGCGACACGGTGCTGCGCAGCATCAGAATGGCTTTCGCTTCGTCCGGCTCGTGGACCTGCACCGTCTGGAAACGACGGGTCAGCGCCGGGTCTTTCTCGATGTATTTTTTGTATTCCGCCCAGGTAGTAGCGCCGATGGTGCGCAGCTGTCCGCGCGCCAGGGCAGGCTTCAGCAGGTTCGCCGCATCGCCGGTTCCCTGCTGGCCGCCTGCGCCAATCAGGGTGTGGATCTCATCGATAAACAGAATGATCGGCGTGGCGCTGGACTGGACTTCATTAATGAGCGCCTGCAGCCGGGCCTCGAACTCGCCTTTCATGCCTGCCCCAGCCTGCAGCATGCCGATATCCAGCAGCCACAGCTGAATATTTTGCAGCGGCTCCGGAACGTCGCCGTCGGCGATACGCAGCGCCAGCCCTTCCACCACCGCCGTTTTCCCGACCCCGGCTTCTCCGGTCAGCAGCGGGTTGTTCTGGCGGCGACGCATCAGGATATCCACCATCTGGCGGATCTCCTCGTCGCGCCCGACAACCGGGTCAATCTTCCCTTCGCGGGCGCGGGCGGTCAGGTCCTGGCCGTACTGGGCCAGCGTCCCCTGCGCCGCCGGTACCGTACCCGCCGGTGCGTCTGCGGCGGCAGCGGCCTGCTGCGTCTCTTTGCTGTTGGCGCAAATCGCGTCGAACTGCTCAATCAGCACCTCGACGTTCAGGCGGGTGAACTGCGACGAGATGCTTTTCAGCACGTTGGCCAGATTCCAGGTTTTCAGCATGCCGATCAGCAAATGACCGCCGCGAATACGGCTGACGCCAAACTTCAGCGAGCCGAACACCCAGGCGCGCTCCACGGCGCTGTCGATATGCTCGGAGAGATCGGAAACGGAACTGGCGCCACGCGGAAGGACATCCAGCGCGGCCACGATATCGCGGGTCAGCTGCTGTTCATCGAGGGCAAAGTGGCGGATGACCTGCTGCAGATCGCCATCCTGCTGCTGCATCAGCTGATGCAGCCAGTGCACCAGCTCAACGTACGGGTTGCCGCGCAGCTTGCAGAACGCAGTGGCGCTTTCCAGAGAGGTAAATAACAGCGTATCCAGTTTGCCGAAAAGCACGGCACGGCTAATTTCTGACATGTTAGTTTCCATTAACAATGATTCGGTATACGGAAGGATTACCGCTCTGCGCGATACACCAGATCGCCACGCGGGACAGGCTGCGGCTGAAGGCCCAGCCAGGTGTTATAGCCTAATCGCCCATTGCTGCCGAGCGTGGTGCCCTGCACCGCGTCTTCACGCAGGATCACCCGCGTTTCCCATTCAAACTCCACCCCGGCGTACTGAAGACCCTGGGCC
>Ga0207674_10001991_pt1 | contig 25887 bp, 19 predicted proteins | sample KBSCornC72_FD_184303 | JGI IMG/M metagenome (GOLD analysis project Ga0207674, IMG submission 184303) | Corn rhizosphere microbial communities from Kellogg Biological Station, Michigan, USA - KBS Corn C7-2 (SPAdes) (version 2) | ecosystem: Host-associated > Plants > Roots > Rhizosphere > Soil ...
GCGATATCCGTGATCTTCATGAGCGGGTTGCTCGGGGTCTCGATCCAGACCACCTTCGTGGCGTCCGGGCGGATGTGGCTCTTCACGGCATCCAGATCGCTCATGTCGACGGTCGACAGCGAGACGCCCCACGGCACGAGCGCGCGGTTGACGAGCCGGTGCGAACCGCCGTACACGTCGTTGCCCATGAGCACGTGATCGCTCGGGCTCAGGATGGCGCGCAGCAGCGTGTCCTCGCCGGCGAGTCCGCTGGCGAAGCTGAAGGCCCGGTCACCGCCTTCGAGCGCGGCGAGCAGGGTCTGGAGCGCATCCCGCGTCGGGTTGCCGCCGCGCGCGTACTCGTAGCCGTTGCGGAAACCGCCGATGCCGTCTTGCACGAACGTGGTCGTGAAGTACACCGGCGGGATCACCGCCCCGGTCGTCGGGTCGAAATCCTGCCCGGCGTGGATGGCGGTGGTGCTGAAATCGGGCGTGCTGCTGTCGGTGCTCATGACTGCTTTCTGAAGCGTTCTAGCTGTTGAGGAAGGTGAGCAGGTCGTGCCGGGTCACGACCGCGGCCGGCTTGCCGTCGTCGGTGACCATCAGCGCGTCGGCATCGCGCAACTGCTCGCGCGCCGACTCGACCGACTCGTGCTTCCCGATCAACGCGAAACGCGGCCCGATCAATCCCGCGACCGGGTCGGTAAGCGCGGCGCGGCCGCTGAACACGGCGTCGACCAGGCTCTTCTCGTCGATCGAGCCCACCACCTCGCCCATCACCACGGGTGGCTCGGCGCTCAGCACCGGCACCTGCGAGACGTCGTACTCCTTGAAGATGCCGATCACGTCGCGCACGGTGTCGCTCGGGTGGGCGTGGATGAACTCCGGCAGCAGGCCGTTCTTGCTGCTCACGATGTCGCCGACCGTCTTGCCCTCGTCGGCGGGCAGGAAGCCGTAGCTGCGCATCCACGCATCGTTGAAGATCTTGCCCAGGTAGCCGCGGCCGCCGTCGGGCAGCAGGATCACCATGACGTCCTCGGGCCCGAGCGTGCGGGCGACCTTGAGGGCCGCCGCGACGGCCATGCCGCTCGATCCGCCGACCAGCAGCCCCTCCTCGCGCGCCAGGCGGCGGGTCAGTTCGAACGATTCGGCGTCGGATGCCGCCACGATCTCATCGACGACGCTCGGGTCGTAAGCGGTCGGCCAGAAGTCCTCGCCGACGCCCTCGACCAGATACGGTCGCCCGGTGCCGCCGGAGTACACCGAGCCCTCGGGATCGGCGCCGATCACCCGCACCCGCCCCTTCGAGACCTCTTTCAGGTACTTGCCGACGCCGCTGATCGTGCCGCCGGTTCCGACGCCCGCGACGAAGTGCGTGATCTCGCCGCCGGTCTGCTCCCAGATCTCGGGGCCGGTCGTCTCGTAGTGGCTGAGCGGTCCGTTCGGGTTTGAGTACTGGTCGGGCTTGAACGCCCCCGGGATCTCACGCGCGAGCCGATCGCTCACCGAGTAGTAGCTCTCGGGGCTGTCGGGCGCGACCGAGGTCGGACAGACCACGACCTCGGCGCCGTAGGCGATCAGGGTGTTCCGCTTGTCCTCGCTGACCTTGTCGGGGCAGACGAACACGCAGCGGTAGCCGCGCTGCTGCGCCACCAGGGCGAGGCCGATGCCGGTGTTGCCGCTCGTGGGCTCCACGATCGTTCCACCCGGCTTCAGTTTGCCCTCGCGCTCGGCCGCCTCGATGATGCGCACGGCGATGCGGTCTTTGCTCGAGCCGCCGGGGTTGAGGTACTCGATCTTGGCGAGCACGGTGGCCTCGACACCTTCGGTCACCCTGTTCAACCTGACGAGCGGGGTGTGCCCGATCAGGTCGAGAACGGTTTCGGCGTAGTCCATGCAGCGAGCCTAGTTGCGGCTGCAATGTGTGACGGCGCGGGCTAGGCGTACACCAGCGAACCCGGCCCCGGTGTCATCCCCGCGTCGGCCGCGGCCTTTTCGCTGAGCTGCTGACGGTGATCGATCGCGAGGCCGATGTCTCGCGCCAGAGCAGGACGGGTCTTGACGAGGGTGTCGATGATCGCAATGGGCACATGCAGCACCGCGAGTTCGTCGACCGCCACCACGTCGAGCGCGACGGGTTGCCGGGTCAGCGAGGTCACGCCCAGGATGTCGTCTTTCTTGAGCTGGGTGACGGGGATCTGCGCCCCCTGCTCCCCGTGCATCGTGAGTTGCGCCACACCCGAGATGATGATGCGGATGCCATCGGGCACCTGGCCCACTTTCTGCACCTTCTCGCCGTCGCCGTAGCGCTCGAGGCGCACGTGCTTCTCGTAGTTCGCCACATCCTCGGGCGTCAGGTAGAGGTACGGCGCCACTCGGGTGAGCATGTGCTTGGTGCGTTCCTGCGTCGCGTAGTTGTCGGTCAGGTCGCGGTCGAGGTGCAGACCCTTGCGGCGTGCCGCGTACCAGAGGCGGCTGCGGAAGGTGCCCAGCGCCATGTAGGCCTTGCCGGGGGCGGTCAGCGCGATGTTGATCTCGTACCAGCTCTTGCCGATCGGGATCGCGTACGGCTGGCTGTCGGGCTGGAGGTCGGGCAGGCCGCTGGCCACCTCGACCATGAGGTCCATGACCTCCTGGGGCGGGTCGTCGGTGGCGAAGCGCACATCGGTCGACGCCTCCCAGGTGTCGCTGGAGCGGCTCAGGTTGGTGAACGACTCGCCGGCCAGGTTCGAGTTGGGGATGATGATGATCCCGTTGCCCGAATCGATGTGCGTCGCCCGCCAGTTCATGACGACCACGCGGCCCTTGCCGTTCGGAGTCACGAGGTAGTCGCCGAGCTCGAACGGCTGCTCGAATACCAGGAACAGGCCGCTCAGCAGCGAGCCCACCGCGTTCTGCAGCGCGAGGCCGATGACGATCGAGCCGACTCCCAGCGCGGTGAAGAAGCCCCCGATGTCGGCGCCCCAGACCCAGCCGAACAGCACGGCCGCGCAGACCAGCACCAGGAGCACGCGGGCGATCTCGACGAAGATCGACGGGATGCGGTTGCGCCAGGTGCCCTGCTTGGCCGTCACGAACACGGCGAGGTTCAAGCCGCCGAGCAGCACCAGGATCACCACGAATCCGAACGCCGTGGCCACCACCTTGGCCCAGGTGAACCCGACGTGCGGCCCGCCGCTCTCGGGGATCTGGGTGAACAGGATGAGCACGGCGCCGAGCGGCGCCAGCACGTTGCGCGTGATCAGCACGATGCGCGCGCCCGGATTGCCCGAGCGCACCATCGAGGTGTGCAACTCGCCGAGGACGATCAGCACGACTGGCAGGCCGATGATGACCGTCAGCGCCGGCCAGAACCACGACTGGGTGAGGATGTTCATCGGCGGGTCTGGATCACAGGGGTCTGATTCACAGCGGCGCCGCCTCGGGCGAGGTGGGCGCGCCCTTCTCGATGTCGTCCACGGCCGTCGGGTCGATGCTCCAGACGCGCTGGTTGCCGCTCGGCGTCGAGACCACGCCCGAATCCGTGAACGGCAACTGGTCGGCGATCTTATCGACCACGCGCTGCGTCACGAAGATGCCGGCCTCGTTGGCGCCGCCCTGCAGGCGGAAGGCCAGGCTCACCGCATCCCCCCAGAGGTCGTAGACGACCTTGGAGCGCCCGACCAGACCGCTCGAGACCGTCCCGGTGTCGATGCCGGCCCGGATGGCGAGCTTGACGCCCTGCTGGGCACCGAAATGCTCGACGATCTGCTGCATGTCGATGGCGAACATCACGGCGCGCCGCGCGTTGTCGACCCGCGGCACCACCAGGCCGCAGCTGGCGAGGTAGCCCTGCCGCGTCGAGCGCACCCGCTCCACGCCGTGCTCCTCCGCGGCGTCGTCGAAGGCTCGGAAGATGTCGTTGAGCGTCTCGAGCGCCTTCTCGCTCGAGCCGAGGGTGGCGCTGTAGTCCTCGAAGCCGACGATGTCGGCGAACAGGACCGTGACCTCCTGGTGGTCTTCGACGATCGTCTTCGCACCCTCTTTGTAGCGCTTGGCGAGGGTCTCGGGCATCAGGGTCTGCAGCAACTGCTCGTTCTCGGCCTTCTGCTGCTCGATGAGCGCGGCCCGCAGCTCGAGACTTCTCGACATGTCGTTGAAGGCCGACTCGACGTCGGCGAGCTCGTCGCTGCCCCCGGGCACCACCTGCACGCCCGACTCACCGGCCGCGATCCTTCGCGCCGCGTCGCGCAGCCGGCGCAGCGGACGCACGGCGGCGCCGGCGATGATCACCGAGATGATCGAGACGATGGCCACGATGATGGCGGCCGAGATCGCCAGTCGCGACGTGAAGTCGTTGACCGGGCCGAGGGCCTCATCCGTGTCGATCTCGGCGACGATCACCCAGCGCAGGTTGGGGTCTGGCAGATTGAGTGGCGCGTAGGCCGCGACCGTGCTGCCACCCAGGTACCCGTTGGTCGTGATGGTGCCGGTCTTGCCTTGCTGGGCGAGTTTGACGGCATTCGTCTTCACCGGCTGGATGCCGAGACTCTCTTTGCGGGCCACCGCCTCGACCGCCTGCTGGCGGGTGAGGCCGGATGCCATCGCCTCTTTGATGTACGCCGTCGGGTTCTCGGCCAGGTCGCGCGACAGCGAGCGCATGAAGCCGTCGTCGCCCACCAGGTAGGCCTCGCCGGTCTTGCCGAGCCCGCTCTTCTGCCAGCTGAGCCCGCCTGTCATGACGTCGTCGATCCGGGATGCCGGCAGCTGCACCGCGATGGCCCCGACGATCTTGTCCGCACCCGCGAGAGGCGCGACGACCCACGCGGTGGGGGCGTCCAGCGCCGGAGCGTACGGCGTGAAGTCGGTGAACACCACGGAGTCGAGCCGGTTGCGCGACATGGCCTGGTCGAATCCGGTGGCCAGGCTGGTGAAGCTGTACGGCCCCGAGGTGAGGCTCGCCCCCAGGTCGACGTTCTTGCCCACCGTGTAGACCACGCGACCGTTCGAGTCGATGAGGGCCAGGTCGCCGTACTTGAGCAGCGAGGCCATCCGGCTCAGGTAGTCGTGGTAGGTCGCGCTGGCCGCCGACCATGCGCTGCCGTCGCCCGCGTCGCCGAGACCCGCCGGATCTTTGGCGAGCGCGTAGTAGTAGAGCAGGTAGCGCGCCGCCGGATCACTCGGAAGGAAGCTCGACGCGTCGGCCGCCTTGCCGGTCGCCTTCTGCAGCTTCGGGCCGAAGTCGTCGCTGAAGTAGCTCTGCAGCTGGGCCTCTTGCGCGTCGGTCAACACGTTCGGGGCCTTCGCGGCGTCCAACTCGTCGTAGGCGCTCGAAAACGCCTGCTCGGCATCCACGACAGCCGAGTCGCGGCTGGCGAGCAGCAGCGAGTTCTGGATGGAGTCGAACAGCGAGGTGACCTCGCGGGCCCGCGAGTCGCGCACCTCGACGAGCCGGTCGAACGCCGCCGCCTTGAGCGAGTCGGTGCCGTTCACGTAGCCGATGATCCCGACCACGAGGTTCGACCCGATGCTGACCGCGAGCAGCATGAGCAGGATGAGCGACTTGATGCTCAGCGTGCTGTTGCGGGATACGCGCGCGGGTGTCGCATCAGCTGTGGCGTCGTGCGTCACCCTGGGCCTCCGCGCTGCAGGTCAATGTAGGAACGCCTCACTCTAACGAGTGCGGCAACGCGCGACTAGCGCTCGCGGCTAGGGCCTTTCTGGCGCTCCCACCAGGCCTTTCAGTGCGCGCACCGGGATGCCGATCCAATCGGGGCGGTGATCCGCTTCGTATGCGACCTCGTAGACCGCCTTGTCGATCTCGTATGCGCGCAGCAGGGCGACCGCGGCATCCGATCGATCGAAGCCGTACCCGAACAGGAAGGCGATCTGATTGCGCCGCACCCAGTCGTCGGCGAGCGCCGCCTCGTCGATCGTCGGGTCGAGCGAGATCACCCCGGTCATGGCCGGGATCGAGTGGGCAACGTAGTCGAACGACCGCAGCATGCCGGCCAGGTCGCGCAGCGGCGAGTCCAACCGCACGCGCTCCTCGAGCGGCGTGGACGGCTCGCCCTCGAAGTCGATGATCTTCCAACCCGCGGTGGTACGCAGGGTCTGCCCGAGGTGGAAGTCGCCGTGGATCCGCTGCACCTCGACGGGCGCGCTGCGATCGATCCGGTCGTACGCCGCCCGGGCTCCTGGCACGAACTCGGCGACCTCCGGATGCGCGGCCGCCGCCGCATCCAGCCGCCGATTCAGCCGCTCCACCAGGGCCTCGCGCTCGTCGGAACCCCATACGGCCGTCGGCAGCAGCTCGCGCAGCCGGGCGTGCACGGCGGCGGTCGCCGCGCCGAGCCGCTCCGCCTCGCCCGCGAAGTCGCCGCCCGCCTCCCGGGCGCGCACCGCGTCGTCGCGCAGCGCGCGCACACTGGCCCGTGCCGTGTCCCATCCGTCGGTCGCCGAGCGCTGGAAGAGGCCCGCCATGGCGAGGTCGAATCCGCCGCCGCGGATCCAGCCGAGCAGGGGCGAGATCTCGTCGGAGCCCGCCTGGGTCAGCGCCTCCTGCACCTCGATGTCGGGGTTGACCCCCGGGCTCAGCCGGCGGAAGAACTTGATCATCGCGTCGCCGGCCACCACCGAGGTGTTGCTCTGCTCGGCTCCGAGCAGCACGTTGTCGACGCCCGGCTCGAGCGCGAAGCCCGGCAGCCTGCCGTAGTCGATGCCCTCGGGAGTCGCCGCCGCATCCGTGAATCCGGCCAGCAGCACGGCCCGCGCCTCGGGATCGTGCAGGGCGTCGTAGACGTAGAAGGTCCAGTTGTCGAGCGTCGTCGCACCGACGAAGCCGTACGACAGGTCGTCGCGCGGCTCGGACCGGTACGACAGCGGGACGTTGTAGACGCCGGGCTCCGAGCCCGCCCCGACCGACCCCGGCACCGAGCCCGACACCACCGACACGATCTCGAAGCGGACGCCGGGATTCGTCGACGGATCGCTCAGCCAGGGAAGCGGCTGCACCCGCGTCACCGTGACCTGCTGCGAGCCCGCGAACCAGCGCTGGCGGCTCAGGTAGGCCGCGAGCTCCGGTTGTTCTGTCCAGCTCATTCGATGGCTCCCTCCGCCGCCGCCCCCACGATCCGGAACCAGTAGAAGCCGTATCCCGCCAGCGTCAGCAGATAGGGCAGCTCGCCGATCGACGGGAACTCGACCCCGCCCAGCATCTCGACCGGGCGCAGACCGCTGAACTGGTGCAGGTCGAGTTCGACCGGCTGCGGGAACCGCGACAGGTTGTTGACACAGAGCATCACGTCGTCGCCGTCCTCGCGCAGATACGACAGCACCGAGGGGTTGCTGCCGCCGAGGTCGACGAACGAGCCGCGGCCGAACGCGCTGTGCTGCTTGCGCACGTAGATCATCCGGCGCGTCCACTGCAGCAGCGACGAGGAACTGGCCTGCTGGGCCTCGACGTTGATCGCCTGAAAGCCGAACACCGGATCCATGATCACCGGCAGCGCGAGCCGCCCCGGAGTGGCCGACGAGAAGCCGGCGTTGCGGTCGGGAGTCCACTGCATGGGGGTGCGCACGCCGTCGCGGTCACCGAGCCAGATGTTGTCGCCCATGCCGATCTCGTCGCCGTAGTACAGAACGGGCGACCCGGGCAGGCTGAGCAGCAGCGCGGTGAACAGCTCCATCTGATTGGTGTCGTTGTCGAGCAGCGGAGCAAGGCGGCGCCGGATGCCGATGTTCGCCTTCATCCGCGGGTCGCTGGCGTACTCGTGCCACATGTAGTCGCGGTCGTCGTCGGTCACCATTTCGAGCGTGAGCTCGTCGTGATTGCGCAGGAAGATGCCCCACTGGGCATGTTCGGGGATCGCCGGCGTCTGCTCCATGATCTCGCTGATCGGATATCGCGACTCCCGTCGCACCGACATGAAGATGCGCGGCATCACCGGGAAGTGGAAGCACATGTGGCACTCGTCGCCGCCGACCGCGGGATCGCCGAAATAGTCGACGACGTCGGCCGGCCACTGGTTCGCCTCGGCCAGCAGCACGCGGCCCGGGTAGTTCGCGTCCACGTGGGCGCGCACCTTCTTGAGGAACTGGTGGGTGCGGGCCAGGTTCTCGCCGTTGGTGCCCTCCTCCTCGTAGAGGTAGGGCACGGCATCCAGTCGGAATCCGTCGACGCCGCGCTCGAGCCAGAAGTCGAGCGCGTCGAGCATCGCCTGGTGCACGGCCGGGTTCTCGAAGTTGAGGTCGGGCTGGTGGCTGTAGAAGCGGTGCCAGAAGTACTGCTGGCGCACCGGATCCCACGTCCAGTTGGAGGTCTCGGTGTCGACGAAGATGATGCGAGCGTCTGCGTACCGCTCGTCGGTGTCCGACCAGACGTAGAAGTCGCCGAACGGGCCGTCGGGCTCGGAGCGCGACGCCTGGAACCACGGATGCTGGTCGGAGGTGTGGTTCATGACCACGTCGATGATCACGCGGATGCCGCGGGCGTGAGCCGCGTCGAGGAACTCCTGGAAGTCGTCGATGGTCCCGATGTCGGGAGCCACCGCCGTGTAGTCGGCCACGTCGTAACCGCCGTCCTTGAGCGGCGACGGGAAGAACGGCGGCAGCCAGACGCAGTCGACGCCGAGCCACTCCAGGTAGTCGAGCTTCTCGGTCAGGCCCTTGAGATCGCCGACGCCGTCACCCGATGAGTCGCGGAACGACCGGACCAGGACCTCGTAGAACACCGCCGACTTGAACCAGTCGGCATCGCTGCGATCGACTCCCTGTTCCGTGACCGCCATCCTTCGACGCTAGTCCGCGGTCGCCGCCGAGCCCAACCCTTGCACTGCTCTTTCAGCCAACTGCTCGGCGAAGAGCTTGGCGTAGACGCCGTCGTTCGCGAGCAATTCAGCGTGCGTGCCGCGTTCGACGATGCGGCCCGCCTCCACGACGAAGATCACGTCGGCGCCCACCACGGTCGAGAGCCGGTGCGCGATCGCGATCGTCGTGCGACCGCGCGCCGCCTGGTCGAGGGCGGTCTGCACGATGCGCTCCGAGACGGTGTCGAGGGCGCTGGTCGCCTCATCGAGGATCAGCACGGCCGGATCCTTGAGCAGCACCCGGGCGATCGCGACCCTCTGCTTCTCGCCGCCGCTGAGCCGGTAACCGCGCTCGCCCACGACCGTGTCGTAGGCATCCGGGAACGAGACGATCGTGTCGTGGATGTTGGCCGCCTTCGCCGCGGCCACGAGCTCGTCGTCGCTCGCGTCGGGCTTGGCGTAGCGCAGGTTCTCGGCGATCGTCGCGTGGAAGAGGTAGGTCTCTTGACTGACGATGCCGATCGCTCCGATCAGCGACTCCTGCTGCAGTTCGCGCACATCGTCGCCGGCGAACAGCACGGCGCCGCCGGTCACGTCATACAGCCGAGGCGCTAGGTACGAGACCGTGGTCTTTCCGGCTCCCGAGGGCCCGACGAACGCCGCGTACTGCCCCGGCTCGATGTCGAAGCTGACCTCCTTGAGCGTGGCGGGCGACTCGGGGGCGGCATCCGGGTACCGGAAGACCACCTTGTCGAATTGCACGCGGCCCAGCCTGCTCGGGCTCACCGGCCGGGCATCCGGCGCGTCGGTGATCTGCGGCACCAGGTCGAGGTACTCGAAGATGCGGGCGAACAGCGCCTGCGAGGTCTGAAGGTCGAGGGCGACGCGCAGCAGCCCCATGAGCGGGAACAGCAGCCGCGCCTGCACCGTCGTGAACGCGACGATGGTGCCCGGGGTGACCGTCACCCCGTGGAACCACAGCCAGGCGGCCACCAGGTAGATGACCGCCGGGACCACCGACAGGAACACGCTGACGATCGCGAAGAACCACTGCCCGCTCATCTGCTGCTTGACCTGCAGCATGATCTGGTTCTCATTCTCGGCCTCGTAGCGGCCGATCTCGGACTTCTGCTGGTTGAAGCTCTTGGCGAGCAGGATGCCCGAGACGCTCAGCGTCTCTTGGGTGATGGCCGTCATCTCGGACAGCGACTCCTGCGTCTTGGTGGCGATGCGCGCGCGGATCTGCCCGACCCGGCGCTGGGCGATCACCAGCACCGGAAGCAGCACGACCGCGACGATCGTCATCTGCCAACTGAGCACGAGCATCGCCACGAAGGCGGCGATCACCGTCACGGTGTTGCCGACGACGCTCGAGATGGTGTTGCTGAGCACGCCTGCCACGCCGCCCACGTCGTTCTGAAGTCGGGACTGGATGACGCCGGTCTTGGTGCGCGTGAAGAACGCCAGCTCCATGGCCTGCAAGTGCGAGAACAGCCGGATGCGCAGCGCCCCCATCACGCTGTTGCCAACCCGCGCGGTCAGGTAGGTCTGCCCGACGCCGATCCCGGCGGAGGCCAGCCAGAGCAGGACCATCGCTCCTACCAGGGTCAGCAGCACCGGGACGTCCGGACGACCGCTCGGCGGGAACAGGCCCCTGTCGAACGCCTGCTGCGTCAGCAGCGGAGGGATGACGCTCAGGCCGGCACTGAGCAGCACCAGCGCGATCGTGACGATCAGCTGCGCGCGGTACGGCGCGAACAGGGCGGCGATCCGGCTCAGAAGATGGTCGACCTTGGGCGCCTCGGCGTTCGCCGCCTTCTGCGCCGCGACGTCGCCGCTGCTGATGCGACCGGCGCCTGTGCGGCCCCTGCCACCACCGCCGTGCATGCTCACTTGCCGAGCCTATCCCCGTGCGGCAGGGCTCCGAATCACGCCGACGGGGCACGAAATGTACCCCGAAAACGCGAAATTACCCCAGTTCTGGGTGACAGCGTTGTCCTCCTTTGTGTGGACAGACAACATATGTCTCGATAAAGTAACAGCACTGTTCGTTGCAGTGGCTCCGGCATCTGGGACCCGGCGGCCGTAACGAATGCACTCGCCACCAACCACCGCACCACCGCGGCCGGACGCCTCGCACCTGGCATCCAGCCGTACCCAGGAGATCAGAACCGTGCACCCACCATCGGACTTCGAGTCGTTCCGGCAGTCGGTCGTCGACGCCGTCGAACGCGGCGATGCGGACTCGGTGCTCTCGGTCATCCACCCGAAGGCGCGCACGATCGCGGTCGAGCACGGGTCGGCCTTCCGAGAGCTGGTCAGCGGCCTTCCCACCGAGATCTGGCACAACGATCCCCGCATCGCGGCGGCGATGGGTGGCAGCTTCCGCGCCAACGGGTCCCCGCGGGGCAAGTCGGCGCTCGGCTACTTCCGTGCAGCCGAGGACGCCATCGCGACCACGCCCGACGTGCCGGCCCACTGCATGGCCTCGGTGCTGACCGGTCACGCAGCCGCTCTCCGCACGCTCGGACTGCTCGCACAAGCCCGCGCCAAACTCGCCGAGGTCGAGACCATCATGCACACGGAGCTCAGCACCCGGCTCCCGATGCGCATCGAGGTCGGCGCACGCTGGAATCTCGAACTGGGCATGGTGGACCTGCACGAGGGCGCGCTCGGCTCGGCGCGGTCCCACCTCGAAGACGCCCACGGTCACGCGGCGGAGCACCTCACCCGGGCTGAGCACATCGAATGCCTGGGCGCGATCGCCATGCTCGACGCGCTCGATATGGAGTTCGACCGAGCCCTCCATCTGATCGACGAGGTGCGTGCCCTCGCCGACGAGACCGATCTGATCGAAACGGGCTATGCGGCGCCCGCACTGCTGGCTTCGATGTTCATCGCGAACGAGCGGCACGATCTCCAGCGCGCCGCGGAGGTCGAATCGGAGCTGCTGATCGCATCCCGTCACAACGACTGGGACCCGTTCGCCGGCATCCTTGCTGCGCAGTTGCGAGCGCTCGAGGGGCACCCGATCGTCGCGCTGGATGTGCTGAGCAAGGCCGCCCAGGGTTACGCCCACTGGGAGACCCGCTGCATCGGGATCGACCTCGCCCGCCTGCTTCAGGGTGTCGTGCTCCTCAGCGTCGACCACGGCGAGGAGGCGTGGGCGATCCTGCAGACCCTCACCCCGTACGAGCACCACCCGCTGTGCCCCGGCCGGGTCATCGGACATCTGCGCCTCGCCCACGGTGATCTGGTCGGCGCCGACGAAGCGATCCGCGAGTGCGAGGCGCTCGGCGACGCCCACTGCAAGCGGACCGCGGTCGACATCCATCTGCTCAGGGCGGCCATCGAGTTCGAGCGTGGCAACTTCGTCGTCTCGGATGTCAGCGCGGATCGCGCGTTCGTGATGCTCGGGCGGACAGGCTCACGACTGCCGTTGCGCAGCATCCCGGTCGCCTCGCTGTCCGCTCTCGCGACCCGGGCAGCCGGGCGCCGCCACACCACCGAGGTGTCACGGATGCTGAATCTGATCGTGGAGAGCACGGCCGGCACGCACCGGCAGGTGCAGACTCTGAGCGCTCGCGAACGCCTCGTGCTCGCGCAAGTGCAGCGCGGACTGACCGTTGCGGCCATCGCCGCCGAGCTCTACATCTCGCCCAACACCGTCAAGACCCACCTGCGCCGGCTGTACAGCAAACTCGGCGTCAGCACGCGCGACGAGGCGATCCGCGCCGCGCGCGCCCTCGGGCTCGATCACGAGATCACCCGCGAATCACCCGGTTCTCACCGCGACTCCTCGGAGGATGCGGTGATTTGATCGTGTCGTTGCATGCGAGCGACGGTTCCTGATCCCCGGCGCTCGGTTCGACACCGGGTGGGGTCATTCGGCTGGTTACCGAAGGCCCCACCCACCTTCGCCTAGTGGCTTCACACGAGACTGTCTCGCCAGGCGGCGTGCAGCTTGGCGAAGCGGCCGACGCCGCCGATGAGTTCGGCGGGGGTGCCGTCTTCGACGATTCGGCCGTGCTCCATGACGAGCACCCGGTCGGCGATCGCCACCGTCGACAGCCGGTGCGCGATGATGACGGCCGTGCGATCCGCCAGCAGCGTCGTGAGGCCCTCCTGCACGAGGCGCTCACTCGGGATGTCGAGCGAGGCGGTCGCCTCGTCCAGGATCAGCACGGCGGGGTCCGCCAGGAACGCGCGCGCGAACGAGAGCAACTGACGCTGGCCCGCAGACACGCGCCCTCCCCGCTTGTTCACATCGGTGTCGTAGCCGTCGGGCAGCGCCTGGATGAACGACTCCGCCCCCACGGCTCGCGCCGCGGCACGGATCTCGTCGAAGCTCGCATCCGGCTTGCCTAGCGCGATGTTCTCGGCCACCGAGCCGCTGAACAGGTACGCCTCCTGGGTGACCATGACGATGGCCCGTCGAAGGTCCTTGGGATGCAGCCGCCGCAGGTCGACCCCGTCGAGCAGCACGGCACCCCGCGTGGGGTCGTAGAAGCGCGCCATCAGCTTGGCCAACGTGGACTTGCCGGCCCCCGTCGATCCCACCAGCGCCACGGTCTGCCCGGCCGGGATGTGCAGCTCGAAATCGGGCAGCACCACTCGATCGGCGTGGTACGCGAACTCGACGCCGTTGAAGTCGACGGCGCCGCGGGCCTGCCAGAGGTCGATCGGCTGAGTCGGGTCGGCGACGCTCGGCTCCTCCTCGAGAACTCCCGAGATCTTCTCGAGCGCGGCAGCGGCCGACTGGTAGGAGTTGTAGAACTGCGCCATCTCCTCCATCGGATCGAAGAACCGGCGCGTGTAGAGCACCACCGCCAGCAGGGCGCCGATCTCGAGGCCGCCCCCGAGCACGCGGAATCCGCCGACCAGCAGCACGACCGCGACGGTCACGTTGCCGATCAGGATCAGCCCCGGGTCGAAGATCCCGAACAGCCGGATCACCTTGGCGTTGGCGTTGCGGTAGTCCTCGACCACGGCGGCGAACTCGTCCTCGTTCCGCTTCTCCTTTCGGAACGCCTTCACCGCGCGGATCCCGGTCATGGTCTCGACGAACTGCACGATCAGGCGGGCCGAGAACACCCGCGTGGCGCGGAAGCGCCGCTGCGAGCGCGTCTGGAACCAGCGGGTCAGCAGAACCAGCGGGACCAGCGATCCGGCGAGCACCAGCGCGCTCCACGGGTCGAGCAGCACCAGGGCGATCGCGATGAAGCCCATGTAGAGGATGCCGCGCACGAGTCCGGTGATCCCCGAGTCGAGCAGTTCGCGGAACGACTCGAGGTCGCTGGTCTGGCGCGCGATCAGCCGCCCCGAGGTGTAGCTCTCGTGGAACTCCAGGCTCAGGCGCTGCGCATGCAGGTACACCCGTTTGCGCAGGTCGATCAGGATCGCTTGCGAGATCCGCGCCGAGAGCACCGTGAACTGCGAGATCAGCACGGCGCCGAAGATGCCCGCGATCAGGTACCCGCCGACGGCGAGGTAGATGGGCATCCCATCGTGGTGCTTCATCAGCGCGGGCAGCCCCTGGTCGATCCCGATCGCGATGAGCGCGGGACCGGCGACCTGAAGCGCCGTGCTGACCACGATCACCAGGGTTGCGAGCACCACCCGCGCGCGCAGCGGCAGCAGCAGACTGCCGAGCAGCCGCAGCGAGCGGTCGCGGATGGCGCGACTCTCGGCGCGCGAGTACTCGGAGCGCTCCTCGCCCTCGACTCCCACTACGGAGCTCATGCGTTCACCTCGATCTTGTCTCCTGCGTTGTCATCGTCAAGCGACGAGATGACGAATCGGTAGTGGTCGTTGCTCGCCAGTAACTCTGAGTGCCGCCCGACCGCGGTCACCCGGCCGTTCTCGAGCAGGGCGACCCGGTCGGCGAGCATCACGGTCGACGGGCGGTGCGCCACGATGAGCGCGGTGGTGCTGCTCAGCACCCGGCGCAGCCCCGCCTCGACCCGCGCCTCGGTATCCACGTCGAGCGCCGACAGCGGGTCGTCGAGCACGAGCACCGAGGGGCGAGCGGCGACGGCGCGCGCAAGCGCGAGCCGCTGCCGCTGCCCGCCCGAGAGGCTGAGGCCCTCTTCACCGACGCGGGTGTCTGCGCCATCGGGCAGGTCGGCGACGAAGTCGGCCTGAGCGATCTCGAGCGCCTCGGCCAAGACCCGGTCTGCCTCCGGGCCCCCGGCCGCGAGCTCGGGGCGCCCGAGCAGCACGTTGTCGCGCACGGACGCCGAGAACAGGGTCGCGTCTTCAAAGGCCATGCTCACGTGACGGCGCAGTTCCTCGCGGGTCAGGTCGCGGATGTCGACCCCGTCGAGCTTGACCGCGCCCCCCGTCACGTCGTAGAGCCGGGTGGCGAGGGCCGTCAGTGTCGTCTTTCCCGATCCGGTCAACCCGACCAGAGCCATGGTCTCGCCCGGCTCGAGTTCCAGGTCGATGCCGTCGAGCAGGTCCGGGAACTGCGCGGGCGAGTCCTGGTACCTGAAGTGCGCGGCGTCGAAGACCAACCGCCCCTGGGGGTGCACGATGGTCTTCGGGTGCTCGGGATCCTGGATCGTGTTCGGCTCGTCGAGCACCTCGAACAGCCGGTCGATGGCAGTGCGGGTGTCGAAGGTCATCGACAGCAGGAAACCGATCGACTCGATCGGGAACCGCAGCACCGTCGCCGTTGCGAAGAACGCGAACAGCTGGCCGACCGTCAGCGAGCCGGTCGAGGCGAGCCAGACGCCGCCGAAGAGGCACAGCGCGAACGCGACATCAGGAACCAGCAGCAGCCACAGCCAGATGCCGGCGACCGCCTGCGCCTTCTCGATCTCGGTGCCGCGCAGATCTTCTGCCTGCCGCGCGAACTTCTCGAGCGAGTACTTGCCGCGCCCGAAGGCCTTCAGCACCCGGATGCCGTGCACCGACTCTTCGACGGCCGTCGCGAGGTCGCCCTGCTGGTCCTGCGAGCGCCGGGCCACGATCGAGTACTTCTGCTCGAACACGTAGCCGTAGATCCACAGCGGCACCGAGCAGACCAGGAACACGATGCCGAGCTGCCAGCTCCAGAAGAACAGCACCGCGAATCCGACGATGATCGTGATCGCGTTGACGACCAGCAGCACGATGCCGAACGCGAGCCAGCGGCGGATCAGGCCGAGGTCGCTTATCGCGCGCGAGAGCAGTTGTCCGCTCTGCCAGCGGTCGTGGAACGCGACCGGCAGGTCTTGCAGCTTGGCGTACAGCGAGTTGCGCAGCGAGGCCTCGACGTGGGTGCCTGGCGTGAGCACCAGCCAGCGCCGAGCCATGATGAACGCGGCCTCGAGCACACCGAGCACGAGCACGACGAGCGCGGCAGGCCAGATCTGGCCACCGTCACCCGACGACAGAGGCCCGTCGACCAGGCTCTGCAGGATGACCGGGATGCCCAGCGAGACGAGCCCGGCGAGCAGGGCGGCGACCATGCCCATGATGATGCGCGGCAGGGCGGGACGCACCCAGGGCAGGATGCGCAGCAGCGTGCGGACCGTTCCCTTGACGTGAACGGTCGATTCGGAGGGGGTGGATGGCGTGTGCGACATGACTCTTCCGGAGTCGAGCGGACGCGCGCGAGGACGCGCGATCCGGGATGGTGGTGCGGTTTCGGTGATGCTGCGATCCGGGCGCGTGGCCGGGGATCGCCGAGTGGGGCGGCGGAGGCTGGTCGCTACGGCCGACCGAGGAGGCGGAGGGCGACGGCCGAGACGCCGGACTGCGGGGTGAACTTCCGCGTGGTCCCGATGGTCTTCATGGCAGGCCTCCCCGTGCGTTTCGTCGTGCCGTCGACAGGCGCCGAGCAGCCCTCCAGACTATGCCCGGGCTCGACGAGGAAGCAAGCAGCTGTCACCTAACCGTGACACTTCGCACCGTTTCGGCTGTCAACTGCCGGGTGCGATGTAGTTGCTGCTGACCGTCAGCAGGCCGATGCTGTCGTTCTGGCAGGCCTGCGTCGGCGGAATGGCGACTTCCTGATACTGGTTCTCGCCCGGAAGCGCGACAAGCAGGGCGCTCGCCGTGACGATCGTGCAGCCGTCGACGGTGCCGGCATCGGTGATGGTCAGGTCTGCGGTCGAGAAGCCTTCGACACCCATGTGCGCGGGGCCGGTGGGCTCCGAGGGATCGTGGGACGCCGGGGCGCCCATCGGCTGGAGCGCCTCCGGGTTGTCGAAGACGACCGTGGAGTAGCCGGTGATGGAGCAGTCCTGCTGGCTGGTGTTGGCGAAGGTCAGCACCCCGTGAGCATGACCGGCGGAGTTGTCGGTCGGCGAATACACGATGTGGACCTGATCCCGCGTGCACGCCGGTGCGCCCGCCGCCGTCGAGGGAGTCGGCGACGGGGTCGCGCTCGCGCTGGACGTCGGCGTCGAGGAGGGTGAGCCGGACGGCGGCGACGCAGGGTGGCATCCACTCAGCAGCAAGACGGCGGCAACGGCCAGCGGGACGCCCAAACGGCTCATGCCGCCCATCTTGGCGGAGAACAGCGACTCAGTGGAAGAAGTGCCGCTCGCCGGTGAAGTACATCGTGACGCCCAGTTCCTGGGCCGCCGCGATCACCTCGTCGTCGCGGATCGAGCCGCCGGGCTGCACGATCGCCGTCACGCCGGCCTCCATCAGGATGCGCGCGCCGTCGGCGAACGGGAAGAACGCGTCGGATGCGGCGACGCTTCCGACCGCGCGATCGCCCGCGCGCTCGACCGCGAGCCTGCAGGAGTCCACCCGGTTGACCTGCCCCATGCCGACGCCGACGCTCGCCCCGTCTTTGGCGAGCAGGATCGCGTTGGACTTCACGGCGCGGCAGGCGATCCACGCGAACTGAAGGTCGGCGAGCGTGGCGGCGTCCACCGGCTCACCGGCCACGAGCTTCCACATCAGGGCGCGCTCGAACTGCGTGTCGGCCTGCTGGATCAGCAGGCCGCCCGAGATCTGCCGCAGCTCGCTGGTGCCACGGGCGTAGCCGTCCGGCAGCTGGAGCAGTCGCAGATTCTTCTTCGCCTGCAGGACCTCGAGCGCCTCGGGCTCGAACCCGGGCGCGATCACGACCTCGGTGAAGATCGGCGCGATGGATTCGGCCGCCGCTTTGGTGATCGGCCGGTTGGCGGCGATCACTCCGCCGTATGCCGAGACCGGATCGCAGGCGTGCGCCTTGGCGTGGGCATCGGCGATCGTGTCGGCCGTGGCGATGCCGCAGGGGTTGGCGTGCTTGATGATCGCCACCGTCGGGGTCGCGTGGTCGTACGCGGCGCGCAGCGCGGCATCCGCGTCGACGTAGTTGTTGTACGACATCTCCTTGCCGCCGAGCTGGGTGGCCTGGGCGATGCCCGCGGCGCCCGGGGTGCCGTACAAGGCGGCGCGCTGGTGGGAGTTCTCGCCGTAACGGAGGGGGGCAATGCGGTCCCAGCTGGCGCCGACCCAGCCGGGGAAGCCGGAGCCCTCGTCGTCGGGTGCGAGCACGTTGCCGATCCAACTGGCGACGGCGACGTCGTAGGCCGCGGTGTGGCGGAAGGCCTCGCGCGCCAGTTCGCGGCGCTGCAGCAGGGTCGTGCCGCCGCTCGCGAGCGCGTCGACGATGTCGCCGTAACCGTCGGGGCTGGTGACAACCGCCACGTTCGCGTGGTTCTTGGCGGCGGCGCGCACCATCGCGGGGCCGCCGATGTCGATCTGCTCGACCACGGCATCCGGCTCCGCACCGCTCGCCACCGTCGCCGCGAAGGGGTAGAGGTTGCTCACCAGCAGCTCGAACGGCGCGATGCCCTGGGAGGCGAGCTCCGTCTCGTGCGACTCGAGCCGCAGGTCGGCGAGCAGGCCGGAGTGGACGAGCGGATGCAGTGTGCGCACGCGACCGTCGAGCGACTCGGGGTAGCCGGTGAGGTCGCTGACCTGGGTGACCGGATAGCCGGCGTCGGCGATGGTCTTGGCCGTCGAGCCGGTCGAGACGATCTCGACCCCGGCGTCGGCGAGGGCCCTGGCCAGCTCGAGCAGGCCGGTCTTGTCGCTCACCGAGACGAGCGCACGACGGATCGGGATGACGTCCCGCGGACGGTAGGCGGCGGGATCGATGGACGGACCGGACATCGGCGGCTCCTTCAGGGTGTGACCGGATGGGCTGGTGAGCTTTCCGGTTCAGCCCAGGCGAACGGCCGAAACGATGACGGCCCGGATGCTGCTCCGAGCCCGTCGCTCCCCGATGGTCACCCACCTCAACGCCAGTCGCGACATGACTAGTTTACGCCCCCACGATCTGCGACCGGGTCTGCTCGACGCGACTGCGCAATGGGGTGATGACGTCGGGGGCGACGCCGACCTCATGGAGCGCGGCGACCAGATGCTCGACGGTCGCGTCGAACGCGGCGTCGGTGATGTGCAGTCCCGCGTGAGCCTCGTGGAGGGGTCTGCCGAGGTAGGTCTCCCGGCCTCCGAGGGCATACAGGAGGAACGTGGTCTGATGCTTGCGGAGCCGATTCATGTCGACTCCCGCGAACCAGCCGGCCAGTTGAGGGTCGCCGAGAACCCTGTCGTAGAACACCGAGACCGCCGCCCTGATCGCGTCGGTACCGTCCGTTTTGTCTTCGCCCACTGTCACCCTCTTCTTGCGTCTCAGGCGAGCCGCGCCAGGTCGATCCGCCCGTTCGCGATATCGAGCACGACATCCACCAGGAGCTCCCGCTCGACCAACTTGATCCGGTCGTGCAGTCGGCCCTCGGTGTCGCCCGGCAGCACGGGCACGCGCCGCTGGGCGACCACGGGGCCGGTGTCCACGCCGTTGTCGACGACGATCACACTGGCGCCCGTCTCGGGCACGCCGGCCGCCATGGCATCCCGCACCGCATGGGCACCCGGGAACTCGGGGAGATAGGCCGGATGCGTGTTCAGCAACGCCGGACTGAGCGCCTCGACCACGCGGGGCGGCAGGAGCCGCATGAACCCAGACAGGATGACCAGGTCGGCCTCCCACTGCCGCAGCTGATCGAGCAGCTCGTCGCCCCACGCCTCACGGCTGTCGAAGGCGCCGAACGGCACGACGAAGCTCGGGATGCCGAACTCCTCGGCATGCGCCAGCCCCTCGGCATCGCGGTCGGCTCCGATCGCGACCACGCGCGCCGGGAACTCCGCGTCGTCGGACGCCTCGAGCAGAGCACGCAGGTTCGACCCGCCGCCCGAGATCAAGACGACCAGTCGCAGCACGCGGTCAGCCTAGCGACCGCGCCGCGTCAATCGCGGGAGCCGACCAGATGCCGCCAGCCCGATGCCGATCGCGACCGCGAACTCGAGCGCGGCCGCGAGCCCGACCGCGAGCGCGTCCGGGCCGACCTGCTGGAACCGGCCGGGGCCGGCCGCACCGCTCGACACCGCCGCCAGCAGCCCGAGCAGCAGGCCGCCGAACACACCGCCGCCGAGGGCGGTCGCCACGAGCGCGGGAAGGTGCGAGGCGCGGTGGCCGTCATGAGCGCCGGCATCCAGCTCGCGCGTCAGAATCGGGTGTACGGCCGCCCCCGCCAGGAATCCCGCCACCACGGGCACCAGCAGCCCCGCGAATCCGAAGGCCAGGTCACCGGTCGGGAGCGCTCCGAGCAGCGGGATCGTCGGCACCGGACCGAGTGCCGTGCCGACCGGAGAGACGTGCGATCCGGCCCCGATCGCGAATCCGGGACCGACGAACCAGGATGACGCCCAGATCACCACGTTCGGCAGGAAGGCCAGCTCTCCCGCGGTGAGCGCGAACCCGCCGATCACCTCGGTGTGCAGCGCCTCGTACAGCCGGATGATCTGGGCGTAGTCGACGGCGATCAGCACGGTGACCGCGACCGCGCTCACCAGGGTCGTGATGGCGACGGCCGCGGCTCCGGCGCGGAGGGCTCCGCCCATGGCCGCGCGCACCTGCGGACGCCAGTCGTCGAGCCCCTCGCGCAACGACTTGCCCCCGGCATCCTTGCTCCGCTCCCGGCCCTCACGCAGCACCCCCAGAAGCAGGCCGATGCCGAACACCATGGTCGGCAGCAGGGCACCCTGCCAGATCGACGGGCGCGCGGCGGCGTTCACGGCGGTCAGCGTCACGCCGGTCGACGCGGCGGCGAACACCCCCAGAGTCGCGAGTTCACCGAGCGTCCGATGGCCGGTCTCGGCGACCCGCTCCCCCGCGCGCACCCCGAGCAGCAGGGTCAGCAGAGCGAAGCCGAGGAGTGCGATCGTGATCTTGACCGGCGCACCGGCTCCCGCGATCCCCACGGCCGCCGCCGTCGTCGGATCGAGGGTGAAGGTCACGTCGACGCCGTGGCCGAGCAGCCAGATGTCGACGGCGCCCCGCCAGAAGATCGCCCAGTCGGGGCCGAATCCGAACTGCGCCGCCCACAGGATCGTGAGCGGCACCAGCGGGATCGCAACCCCGATCGCCACCACGAGCAGCGCCTCGAAAGCCGAGAAGAGCAGAGTCAGGCGCCGGGTCATGTCGGGATGACCCTAGCCGCCAGAGCCAGAGTCATCCCCGCGGCATTCCGGGTCGCGGGGAATCCGACGCCGGGACTCGGGATGCTGCTACGCGCTGCGGCGCCGCACCTGCGCGCCGCGCACCGCCAGCCACACGGCGAGCGCGACGATCACGAACGCGAGCGGCACGTGGACCCCGATCCAGCCGTCCGCCTCGCCCTCGGTGATCAGGTGGCCGAGCACCGTCTGGAGGATCAGGAGCACGAACAGAACGAGCCCGGACCACGCCAGCATCTTGTCAGTCGCGCGCACCAGGACGAGTCCGATCACGGCCGTGACCAACGCGACCAGGATCGTGACATTCGCGCTGATGTTGTGCGCGGTGATCCAGCCGTCGCGATGCTCCTGCGAGACGAATTCGCCCGCCGTGATCGCCTGAACGAAGATCCCGAGGGTGGTCACCCCGATCAGCGCGTTGAAGAGGCGAAGGCCGCGCGGGGCGGAGCCGGAGGGGGCGGGGGTCTGAGCTGCGGTGGTCATGGAATCCATTCTGGCGTGATGGTGGTCAGTTGCACATCGGGTCGGAGGTCGGCACGGTCCCGTTGATCAGGTAGGCATCGACGGTGGTGTCGACGCAGTCGTCGCCCTGGGCGTAGACCGTGTGGCCCTCGCCCTTGTGGGTGACGAGCACACCGCTCGACAGCTGCTTCGACAGCGAGACACCGCCCGCGTAGGGTGTGGCCGGGTCGTTCGTGGTGGCGACCACGATGATCGGCGGGGCGCCCTTCGCGTCGAACGCCGTCGGCAGCTTGGCCACGGGCAGCGGCCAGTTCGAGCACGCGGTGTCGAGGACGGCGTAGTCGTCTTCGGCGAAGTACTTGCCGAGGATCGGGGCTGCCGCGTCGATCTTGGCGAGGCCCTGAAGGGGTGTCACGCCGTCGGTTCCGATGTCGCTCTCGGCGCAGGTGACGGCCGCATAGACGTCGGTCTCGTTCGAGTAGCTGCCGTCGGGGCCCCGGTCGTTGTAGCCGTCGGCGTTCTGGAGCGTCGAGTCGGCGTCGTTCTTAGCGAGGTCCTTGAACATCTGGGTCAGCTCGGGCCAGCTGTCCTTCGAGTACAGCGTGTACGAGATGCCGGTGCCGACAGTGGCCGAGTCGACGGCGCGTCCGTCGGATCCGACCAGGTGCCGCGCGTCGATCCCGTCGAGGATGGCGCGCACCTGCTGCAGCCCGTTCTGCACCGAGCCCGTGAACGGGCATCCCTTCTGACTCTGGCAGTCGGCCATGTAGGCCTTCAGTGCGCTGTCGAAGCCGGCCATCTGCGTGGCAAGCGAGTCGAGCTGCCCGACCAGCGGGTCGATCGGCCCGTCGAGCACCATGCGGCCGACCTTCTTCGGGAAGAGCTCGGCGTACATCGTGCCGAGGTAGGTGCCGTATGAGTAGCCCAGGTAGTGCATCTTCTTGTCGCCGAGCACGGCCCGGATGACGTCCATGTCGCGCGCATTGCTCTCGGCATCGATGTGTCCGAGCAACGGCCCGGTGTTCTTGAGGCACGCGGCCGACCAGTTCTTCTCGACGGCCGTGAGCTCGTCGATCCAGCCCTGCGTGCCGTACGGGCTCGCGTAGGTGCCGTAGAGGAGCTTGTCCTCCTGCTTCGGATCGGTGTAGCAGGTGATCGCCGGCCGCGACCGGCCGACACCGCGCGGGTCGAAGCCGATGATGTCGTATTTCTTGAGCACCGACGAGGTCACGATGTAGCTGGAGTACTGGTCGACGAAGTCGTAGCCCGAGCCGCCCGGACCGCCCGGGTTGATCAACAGCGAGCCGAGCTTGCCGCTTCCTGCCGAGTGCCGCGCGATGGCGATCTTGATCGTGGCCCCGCCGGGGTCGTCCCAGCTCAGCGGGACCGTCACGAAGGTCGAGTCGATGGCGCCGCCGCGCTTCGTCCAGGTGAGGCTCTGCTGGTAGAACTTCTGCAACGACGACGGAACCGCCTCGTCGGTGTGCGTCGTCACGGTGGTGTGGGTGCCGATCGGCTTCGGGAAGAACTGGCATCCCGACAGCAGCAGGGCGGCGGCCGCGAGACTGGCGGCGAGGACGAGTCGGCGTGCGCGCATGCCGGAATCCTAGGGGACGAGCAGCTCGGCCGACTCGCGCCCGGCCTGCGCGGCCCGCGCGAGGAAGCTCTGGATGGTGGCCAGCTGGGCGTCGTCGAAGTCGGCGCAGACGGCATCCATCGCCTGGTTCATGCCCGCGAACAGGCGGAGCATGTCGCCGGTCTTGGCGGGATTCGCGCTCACCGAGATCGCGCGCCGGTCGGCGGCGTCGCGGGTGCGGACGATCCAGTCGCCGGACTCGAGACGGTCGAGCACACCCGTCATGGTCGCCGGGTGCAGCCCAGCCAGCCGCGCAAGGGCGCCCGGGTTGATCGGGCCGTGACGGGCCACGAGATCGAAGGTGTCGAGGTCCGCATCGCGGAGGGACGCCTCGGCCCCGACGCGGTGATTGAGGGCCGCGAGCTGCGTCCGCAGTTCGCGCAAGCCCTCTTTCACGGCGTTGACCGCATGCCGGCGGTCGCGTGCGCTGAGCGGATCACTCATTATCTAATCCATATGATACGGTTTTCATATTATATGACTCCTTGACAACAGAGTAGAGGACCCACCATGAAGATCGCGCTTTTCGGCGCCAATGGCGGAACGGGCCGGGTGCTCGCCGCCCAGGCCCTCGACGCCGGCCATCAGGTCACCGCCGTGACCCGTCATCCCGAGACTTTCGGGCTCGAGCACGAGCGACTGAGAGTGCTCGCTGGCGATGCGATGGATGCCGCGTCCGTCTCCAAGGCGGTGGCGGGCCAGGACGCCGTGCTCTCGACCCTCGGCGTGCCCTTCGGCAGAGACTCCATCACGATCTACTCGGCGGGCGCCGCCAACATCGTCGCAGCCATGACCGACCACGGGGTGCGTCGACTGGCCTGCGTCAGCTCGAGCGCCGTCGACCCGCACGACGACCCGGAGGAGGGCTGGGTCTTCACCCGCGTGCTGCAGCCCTACGTCGTGAAGGGGATCGGCAAGACCACCTACGACGACATGCGCCGCATGGAGGCCATCGTCGCCGCGAGCGACCTCGACTGGACGGTCGTGCGACCGTCTGGCCTGTTCGGCGCGTCCGCGGTCAGCGACTACCGAGTGTCGGCCACCGGCCACCTCAGCGGCCGCTACACCTCGCGCGCCGACCTCGCCGACTTCCTGCTGCGCCTCGCCGCGGGATCCGAGTTCGTGCGCGAGAAGCCCGAGGTGCGCACGACCGAGGGGACGCCGAACTTCTTCGCCTTCATGTGGCGCGAGACGATCCGCAAGAAGCCGTAGCGCGCCGGCGGGTCCGGGAGGTGCGGAACGGACCTCGGCCCGCTCCGCACCCGTGCGCTAGGCCGCCACCGCGGCGAACCGGCGCTCGACCGCGTCGTACGCGGTCACGCGCACGGTCACGTCGGCACCCGGCTGCGCGTTGACCCTGCTGGCGAGTCCGGGCACGCCGGCGTACTCCACGAGAACGCCGAACGGCGCCGACTTCGTCACGCGCACGGTGATCACATCACCGGTGACAATGGGCTGGTCGCTCATGCATCCACCCCCTTTCCCACGAAAGGCGAAGACCGGTGGACAGGCTGCAACGCGGCGAAACCCTGTCTCTCGTGCCGCACATCGCATCCCGCGGGCCACCGCGCTTCAGCGGTGTCGATGATACCGGGGTGCCAAGCGGCAGGGGGTCTAGAGCGAGGCGATGATCTCGCGCATCAGTTGAGCCGTCTCGCTCGGCGTCTTGCCGACCTTGACGCCGGCGGCCTCGAGGGCCTCCTTCTTGCCCTGCGCGGTGCCCGCGCCGGCCGAGACGATCGCGCCGGCGTGGCCCATGGTCTTACCCTCGGGAGCGGTGAAGCCCGCCACGTAGCCGACGACCGGTTTGGTGACGTTCGCCTTGATGAAGTCGGCCGCACGCTCCTCGGCGTCACCGCCGATCTCGCCGATCATGACGATCGCCTTGGTGTCGGGATCGGCCTCGAACGCGGCGAGCGCGTCGATGTGAGTCGTGCCGATGATCGGGTCGCCGCCGATGCCGATGGCGGTCGAGAAGCCGAGGTCGCGCAGCTCGAACATCATCTGGTAGGTCAGGGTGCCCGACTTGCTGACCAGTCCGATTGGCCCGCTGCCGGTGATCGTCGCCGGCGTGATGCCAACCAGCGACTCGCCCGGCGTGATGATGCCAGGGCAGTTGGGGCCGATGATCCGCGTGGCGCCGCCGGTCGACTTGGCGTGCGCCCAGGCCTCGGCGGTGTCCTGCACCGGGATGCCCTCGGTGATCACCACGAGCAGCGGGATCGACGCGTCGATGGCCTCGATCATCGCGTCTTTGGCGAACGCCGGAGGAACGAAGACGATCGACGTGTCTGCGCCCGTCGCCGACATCGCCTCGGCGACCGTGCCGAACACCGGCAGGCTGACCGGCTGGCCGTCGGCGCCGACGTGCTCGACCGTGGTGCCGGCCTTGCGCGCGTTGACACCGCCGACCACGTTCGTGCCCGCCTTGAGCATGAGCGCGGTGTGCTTCGTGCCCTCGCCGCCGGTGATGCCCTGGACGATGACCTTGTTGCCCTTGTTGAGGAAGATCGACAT
>Ga0207674_10001992_pt1 | contig 25885 bp, 25 predicted proteins | sample KBSCornC72_FD_184303 | JGI IMG/M metagenome (GOLD analysis project Ga0207674, IMG submission 184303) | Corn rhizosphere microbial communities from Kellogg Biological Station, Michigan, USA - KBS Corn C7-2 (SPAdes) (version 2) | ecosystem: Host-associated > Plants > Roots > Rhizosphere > Soil ...
ATTCGACCGGTGGAAGAGAGGGATAGGAAATAGTACCGAGTACCGAGTACCGTGTACCGTGTACCGTGTACCGAGTACCGAGTACCGAGCATAGTGCGTGATGTACTGGTTGGCATTCTCTGACCCCATTGCCGATGCTTCTCCCTAAAATCGCGACCACACTGAAGGGCTATACCCGCCAGCAGTTCACCGCAGACCTAATCGCCGGAATCGTAGTCGGAATTGTCGCGCTGCCATTAGCCATCGCCTTCGCCATCGCCAGCGGGGTACCGCCCGAGCGCGGCCTCTACACGGCGATCATCGCCGGATTCATCATCTCGGCGCTGGGCGGCTCCCGGGTGCAGATCGGGGGGCCGACTGGTGCCTTCGTCGTCATTGTTTACGGAATCGTCCAGCAGCACGGCCTCGACGGATTGTGGGTCGCGACTTTGATGGCCGGCGTCATCCTTATCGTCATGGGGCTCGCCCGACTCGGCGGGGCCATCAAGTTCATCCCATACCCGGTCACTCTCGGATTCACCTCCGGCATCGCCCTGATCATCTTTTCCGGCCAGGTGAAGGACCTGCTGGGGCTTCAGATGGGCTCGGTTCCGGCGGATTTCGTCGGGAAGTGGCAGGTCTACGCCCAGCACGCCGGTGCGGTCAACTGGACTGCGGTAGAGGTCTCGCTCGCCTCGTTGGCGATCATCCTGCTGTGGCCTCGGCTGAGCCGACGGATCCCCGCGCCCTTCGTTGCGCTGGTCGCCATGACCGCACTGGTGCAGCTCTTCCACCTGCCGGTGGAAACGATTGGAGATCGGTTTGGGGAGATCCACGCATCGCTTCCGAGGCCCAGCCTGCCGAGCACGTCGTGGGAAACCATGCGAGGCTTGGTCGCCCCGGCTTTCACAATCGCGATGCTGGCCGGCATCGAGTCTCTGCTGTCGGCAGTGGTGTCGGACGGCATGATCGGCTCGCGGCATCGCTCCAACATGGAGTTGGTGGCACAGGGGATCGCGAACCTCGCCTCGCCACTGTTCGGCGGCATCCCGGCGACCGGCGCCATTGCGAGGACTGCCACCAACGTAAAGAACGGGGGCCGGACCCCGGTGGCGGGCATGATTCACGCCCTCACCCTCCTGCTCATCACCTTGTTCTTCGGACGCTGGGCCGGGCTGATACCGATGGCCGTCTTGGCGGCGATTCTGGTCGTGGTGAGCTACCACATGAGCGAACTCGGCCGTTTTCGGGGAGAATTGCGTGCACCCAAGAGCGACGTGGCAGTGCTCCTCACGACCTTCACCCTGACTGTCCTGGTGGACCTCACGGTGGCGGTCGAGGTCGGGATGGTCCTGGCCGCCTTCCTCTTCATGAAACGAATGGCGGAGGTGACGAATATCAGCTTGGTGAATCGGGAGTTCCTCAATGGGGATGAGGAAGAGAAATGGGACCCCAATGCCACCAGCCGTCGCGAGATCCCGGCCGAGGTGGACGTCTACGAGATTGATGGGCCGTTCTTCTTCGGCGCGGCGGAGACCTTTAAGGATACTGTCGGGTCGGTGGCGAAACGCCCGAAGGTCCTGATCATCCGCATGCGCAGGGTCCCGGCCATTGATTCGACGGGTCTGGCGGCGCTTCGGGACGTGGTTAACCGGAGCCGCCGAGAGGGCACGCTCGTGATCCTCTCCGATGTGCACTCCCAACCGGTCGTGGCCCTCACCAATTCAGGCTTTTACGACGAGCTGGGAGAAGCGAATGTGTGCGGGAACCTGGATGACGCCCTGAACCGGGCCCGGGTCTACCTTGGACTCTCAACCGCGGAGCGGCCGGCCTTTGCCGAGGCCACAGTCGCCCGGGAAACTCCGCATGGCGAGCGGAGGCGGCATCCGCGCGGGCTCGCGGACTCCTGAACGGCACTTCACATTATTCTGGGATCGGTTTCATGAAGCTTCCCACATACTGAGTCATTCCGTCCAACACCCCCCGCTTCCCTCTTCAGCCGAGGCCTCATGTCTGAAATGCCTCCAGGCCTGCCCGAGCATCCGATCGGGACCTTCGCCTTCGTAGGCGCCTACGCAGTGCTGTTCGTCATCGGATGGTTCGCCATCTACATCTACATCTACCTGGCCCGCCAGCCGGTGATGCCATGAAGGTCGACCTCTACGAGCGGATCTGGATGTGGGGTGTCGGCGTGGTGCTCGCCCTGTTCTTCACGACAACTGCGATCTCCGCCCTCGGCCACCATTTCCAGCCGCCCAGCCATGTGGAGACGATCGATCCGAAGGCGGCGATGAAGGATCCAAGGTTTACGCCGCAGGGTGTCCGTCTGGACAGCGAGGGTCGGATACATGCCGACATCATCGCCTTGATGTTCACCTGGCTACCACAGGAGTTTTCGGTCCCCGCCGAGACGCCGGTGACCTTTCATCTCACGTCGATCGACGTAATTCATGGCTTCGAGATTGTCCGCACCAACGGACAGTCCATGGTGGTTCCCGGATACATCAGCCAGTTCACGACCCAGTTCAACCAGCCCGGCGAATACCTGATCGCGTGCAACGAATACTGCGGCATCGGGCACCAGGGCATGATGGCCAAGATGCAGGTGGTGCCGAAGGCGGAGTGGAAGGCACCGCAGGTGGCTGTGCAGCCGGAGAGCGAGGTGTCCCATGACCGCTAATCAAGAGGGCAGACGCCTGATCCTGGCCCACATCTGGGTTGCGGTCCTCGCCTTTGGTGTGGCCGCGGCGATGGCCATGATGCAGGCGATCAGCCGGGCCAACCTGGAACTCCCGTTCCGGACTGCGCGGATGTACTACATGTCGGTGACCGCCCACGGCGTGCTCATGGCGCTGGTATTCACCACCTTCTTCATCATGGCCCTGGGGTACGTTATTGCCCGCCAGGAGATCGGGGCGATCAAGTGGCCCAGGTTAGCGTGGACCTGTTACTTCGTGAGCCTGTCGGGAGTGGTGATGGCCCTGGCGACGGTGTTCACCTTCAAGTCGAGCGTACTCTACACCTTCTACCCGCCGCTCCAGGCTCATCCGCTCTTCTACATCGGCCTTACGCTACTCGTGGTGGGCTCATGGGGATGGGTGGCCATCATGATTGCTTCGTGGCGGCAGGCGAGGGCGGCCAATCCCGACCGGCCGGTGAGCCTGGCTCTCCACGCGACAGTCGCCAATGCAATGCTCTGGGCACTCGCAACCATTGGGGTAGCCTCGGAGATGCTCTTCCAGCTCATCCCCTGGTCGCTGGGGTTGAGCAAGACCATCGATCCGCTTCTGGCACGGACTCTGTTCTGGTACTTCGGCCACCCACTGGTGTATTTCTGGATCCTCCCCGCCTACACGATCTGGTATACCGTCCTTCCCCGCGAAGCCGGCGGCAAACTGTTCTCCGAGCCACTGGGACGAATGGTGTTCTCGCTATTCCTGGTCCTTTCCACGCCAGTCGGCCTTCACCACCAGTTTCAGGATCCAGGAATCCCCGCCAGCTGGAAGCTTCTGCACACGTTCAACACGATGATCATCTCGTTCCCGAGCTTCGTCACGGCCTTTACCATCGTGGCCTCGCTGGAAGTCGCGGGGCGACTGAGAGGAGGTAAGGGTCTGTTCGGCTGGATTCGTACCCTGCCCTGGGGCAACCCCATGGTGGCGAGCGTTCTTCTGGCCTGTCTGCTCTTCATGGTGGGCGGGTTCGGCGGGGCGGTAAACGCGGCCTACATGCTCAACTCGGTCGTGCACAACACCGCCTGGATCGCGGCCCACTTCCATCTCACGGTGGGGAGCGCTGCGGCCCTCACCTTCATGGGAACCTGCTACTGGTTGGTGCCAAAGGTGAGTGGCCGATCGCTCGAGCTGGGCCTCCTCGCCAAGGTACAGCCCTATCTCTGGTTCCTCGGCATGGCGCTGTTCTCCTTCACCGGACACATCGCCGGACTGATGGGACTTCCGCGTCGGGTGTTCACCACGGATTACGCGGGTGCGCCGCAAGCGCACCTGTGGGAAGGGTTGACGACGATCTCAGCCCTGGGCGGAGTCGTACTGTTCGCCAGCGCTGGGTTTTTCGTGCTCGTGATGCTGGGGACGCTGATAGCAGGGAAGCCGACCGAACCGGAGCCAATCGTCTGGGCCGAATCGCTTGGCACTCCGGCAGAGGGCTACCGGGTCACCGTATGGGACCGCCTGGGGCTCTGGTTCGCGGTAGCGGTTGTGCTGGTGCTGATCGCCTATGTGGTGCCGATCTGGGATATTCTGCACCTGACTCGGTATGGGAGTCCGGGGTTCAAGCCATTCTAGAAAACAGTACCTAGTACCGAGTACCGAGTACCTAGTACCGAGTAAGACGAGGGGGCGGGGGCGGGTCCAACTAAGGCTCGCCCTCGACTTCGTAGTGGATTACGGTGGGCTCGAATTCCAACAGGAAGTCCTTGTCCTCCGGGTAGTATCGTGCGCGTTCGATATCTTCCCCGGCGAAGCTTCGAATGCTCTCCTTGGAGTCCCAGAACGACGTGAGCAGGAAATGGGTGACGTCTTCTTCAGTGCGACGGAAAACCCAGACTCCAAGATTGCCAGGTGTGGCCTTGTAGTCAGGAATTCCCGAGCGCAGGAGGAAAGCGTAGTAGGCATCGGCCTTCGAAGTCGGCACTCGACCGTGCCATTGACGCGCGATCATTGACCCGAGGGAGTTGAAGCAACGCTCAAGACGGCTGCACCCTTGAGCTGCCCCTGGCGCAGCTTGCGAAGCGCCGTCTCGGCTTCACCAAGTGGAAATATCTCCGTTGCGGTGTGTAGCGGAATCTTCTCCGCAATTCGGAAGAAATCCTCGCCGTCTTTCCGGGTGAGGTTGGCCACCGACCGGACCGAACGTTCGCCCCACAGGATCTCATAGGGGAAGGCCGGGATGTCCGACATGTGAATCCCGGCGCACACGACAGAGCCGCCCTTTCGGACCGCCTTGAGCGCTACGGGAACGAGGGAGCCCACCGGGGCAAAGATGATCGCCCCGTCGAGCGGGTCCGGCGGCGATTGGTCCGAGCCGCCAGCCCAGATCGCTCCAAGCGACAAAGCGAACTTCTGCGCTTCGACATCGCCACCCCGGGTAAAGGCGAACACCTCTCTGCCCTGTCCCTTCGCGATCTGTGCGATAATGTGGGCCGACGCTCCGAACCCGTACAGGCCGATTCGCTTCGGATCTCCGGCGGCACGCAAGGCACGGAAACCGATGAGACCGGCGCACAGCAAAGGCGCCGCTTGTACATCCCCGTAAAGAGCCGGAATGGTGTGGCAGTACCGTTCGTCCGCCACCGCAAACTCCGCGTATCCCCCATCCATATGGAAACCGGTGAAACCGGCTTGATCACAAAGATTCTCTTCGCCGCGGCGACAGAACTCACAAACCCCGCAGGTTGAACCCAGCCAGGGAATCCCCACCCGAGCGCCCGCAACAAAGCGCGATGCCTGCGAACCCACCGCCTCTACTGTCCCCACCACCTCATGACCGAGAACAAGCGGCAGCCGGGGAGGGTGAAGCTCGACGTCCCGAATGTGCAGGTCGGTGCGGCAGACACCGCACGCGATGACCCGTACCAGGACCTGGCGCGGACCTGGCTCGGGGATCGGCAGATTTCGTTCGGTAAGTTGGGCTGCGGAATCCAGCACCATCGCACGCATCGTACTGGTCACGCCCGAGGTTCAGCGGGAGGTTGTGTCGCTCTGGGTGTTGGCCGGCGCGTTGGTCGGTCCCAGCACGAGGGCTCGGAGGTCGGCCCGCCAACGAGGATCGAGGTAGCGAGCCCGCAGCTCGCTCCAATCCGCCAGCGCCCGCTCCTGGCGCGAGCGCACTGCCTCTGACAGGCGCGCCGTGAGGCCGGGCCCGTGCAGATCGGAGAAGTAATCAATCAGGAGCTGGGAATCGTGGAGCGAGCCCAGGGTATCCTGGACCCGCGCCAGTTCGCCGAGCCAGGCGGCAAACTCGGGCCCGTAGCTCCCCTCGAGACACTCGCCGAGGTAGCGCATCCTTCGCGCGTTCTTCCGCAGGTCGTGAAGTTGAGGAGCACCTGCGCCCAGCGCTTCTCCCAGGTCGAGCGGCCATGCTTCATGGAGCAGTAGCGCCGACAGTGCCGGAAGCAGGATATCAGCCCGGACGGCCTCGAGGGGGAGCGTCGCCACCCTGGTGAGTTCCGGCTCGGCGAGCCAGTCGTCGAACGCCGACACGAAACGATGATGACGGGGGCGAGTTAAAGTGCGGATGACTTTCCGTTCCGCCTCGCTGCGCCGCTGGCGGAGGTCGCTCCGAGCCGGCTCAAGTAGGGGCTCCGCCTCGGTTCCCAGCTGCGGCGCTATGTCGTCGGTGAGCACTTTGTCCTGCACGTCCAGATCCCGCAGCCTTCCGACCACTCGCACCAGGCGGGTCAGGTACCTCCGATTGACCTTGGGCGGAAGCTCGACCGCCGCGGCACAGGCCCTCATTGCGCTGCTCACCCGACGGCAAGCCACTCGAAGATCGTGAATACGATCCGCGGAGGGATCCGTGGCGGCCTTCTTCTCCCGCTCCGCCATCTTCTGCCGTCGTTCCCGCAGGGTGGCCAGTGCGTGATCGCCGAAGGTCAGGTACGGGATGGGACCTCCTTCCGTTCCGGTCTTTCGGGCTTCATCGTTCTGCGTCCTGTCCCGACATGAGGGGACAATGTGAAGCGCGAATGGCCTTTCCACAATAAAGACGTCTGAACCGGATTCGGCATGACTGGCACCCCCCTCCTCCGCGCGACCTGCCGCCCCATCTTCTTCTTCGAAGTAGGCTGGGCCATCGACCTGGAGGCCGCAGCACGAGTGGCCGGTTCCAGCGGGGAGCGACAGGCGCTACGGCCGCGCGGACCCGCGGGAGCCCCCGTCCTGCAAGGCCCGGCGCCCCTCAAGATTTCGGAGCAGGCACCGGCCATGTCGTTTGGCGAGTTCACGACCGAGCCCTCGGTCGAGATCGTGCTGTACGATCTGGGCGCGGCGACGGTCGCTTACCGGATCCCGGCCTCCGGATCGTTTGAGCGTATGCTCGCCCTCAGCCTGGCGCTGCGAGACCGGGAACCGCTTCGCCAAGACGCGCGGTCCCGGGTCGAGGCGCTCATCGCGAAGCTGGGATCCGCTGTGCAGCGCCCGAAGGTCGCCAACCTCACCGAGGATTACACGATCTACGGCGTGCGGGGCATCGAACCGGCGGCGGATGCCACTTCGGTCTGCCAATCTCACTCGGCGATCATCGCCCAGATTCTGCGCAGCGAACCAGCGGTGATGTCAGCCGAGGAAGTCCGGGAGGCAACCAATCTCCGGATTTCCTTTGGACTCGAGGACATGACCATGGTGGACTGGGACGCGGCCCTGGTCCTCGACCCCGAACCCGATGATGTCCGCACCGTACTGGACTTCGCCAATGTTCAGCTGCTGGAAATGCGTTTCCTCGACCACCAGCTCGATGAGGCGATCGAGCGTTCCTACCAGCTGCTCGCCCGCCGCCGCGGCTTACGGGGACTGGCCCCTGCCCCATTCAGGGCGGACGTTGGGAAGGTCGCCGAGCTGCAGCTGGAGAGTGCGGTGCTGCTGGAGCGGGTCACCAACGTCCTGAAGGTCTTTGGCGAGGAGTATCTGACCCGGATCTATCGTCTGGCGGCGCGCCGCTTTCACCTGGCCGAGCTGGATGCGAGTATCACCCGGAAGCTGGCGACTGTCGAAAGCATCTACCAGAAGATGGCCGACAAGGCGGCAGCGGTCCGAATGGAACTGCTGGAGTGGGTAGTGATCATTCTGATTGCGCTGGAGATCATCCTGTCGCTAGCCGGACACTGACCCCGCACTCACATCCTCCACCGTAGTCTCGGCAAAGAAATCACCGATCCGCTGGGAAACGTTTCGCCAGCGCGCGTGCGCCACGCACGGGTTCTGGTCGCTGCAGGTCGGGCGGCCGAGCAGGCAGCGTCGGCCTGGTCCTATGTCATCGAAGGGTGAGACAATATCCAGAAGCGCGATTTGATTCGGCCGTCTCGCCAGACGGAACCCTCCGTTTCTTCCTCTCGTCCCCACCAGCACCCCATTGCGAACCAGTGCGTTGAGCGTCTTGGCCAGATAGCTGGGTGATACACCCACCTGCTTCGCCAAGGCGGCAGCACCGACGGCTTCACCGCGGGCACGCGCAATGGCCAGCACGGCCCTGAGTGCGTACTCGGCGGTTTGCGATAGCATCGTACCTCCCGGGATTAATGAAGAAGTCTTACCGCAATATAATAGGATATTCTCATCCTGATATCGTATTATCCCCGGGAAAGACGGAGGCGCCCGTGTGGCAGCCTCGTGAAGAACGCTTCATGAACGATTCAGGTTAGCGCTTCACATCGACTTCTAGGTTGCTCGAAGACCGATGGAACCGGTGAGAACCTCAGCGAGGCAGATCGAGATGACGAGTCGAACGGCGAAGGCGGGTTGGGCTGGTGCAGCGCTTCTCCTCCTGGCTCTGGTTGGCTGTGGCGGGGCCAAGTCGGGAAACGCCGAGGCGGCGCCTCCGGCTGATCAGGCGGCCGCGGGCACCGATGCCAGCGGATTGACGGCCTTCCAGATGGAGAATGGCATCGGCCCGATCACGGAGCCGGTGCAGGTGGGGGAGATCGATCATGAACTGGCGGAGACGGGCGAGAAGACGTTCACCGAGAAGTGCAGCGCGTGCCACAAGATGGCCGAGCGGTATGTGGGCCCGGCGCTGGGCGAGGTGACCGTCCGGCGTACACCGACCTACGTGATGAACATGATCCTGGCCCCCGACCAGATGTACACCAAGCACCCGACTGCCCGTCAGCTGCTGGCCGAATTCATGACGCCCATGCCCAACCTGGGTCTTACGTCCGATCAGGCCCGTTCGGTTCTGGAGTACCTGCGCACTCAGGCGCCTGGTTCCGAGAAGCACGATGGTTCCGAGAAGCACGACTGAAGTGGGGTTTCACCTAAAGGAGAGCACGATTATGTCTGCCGCCGTTTCGCAATCGCGTCAGGCCTTTGCTGTCGCCGGGCTTCTTGCCGCATTGGCGGGAATGGCTGGCTGCGGAAAGGGCCCCAGCCCGGCCGTCGCCAGCAGTGATGCGGCGAGCAAGACCTACGTGGCGCCGGGTAAGTACGATGACTTCTACGCCTTCCTGTCCGGTGGATTCAGTGGACAGGTCTCGGTGTATGGCCTTCCCTCCGGCCGGCTGCTCAGGGTGATTCCGGTGTTCTCGCAAGACCCGGAGAAAGGTTGGGGCTACAGCGAGCAAACCAAGCCGATGCTGAACACCAGCTACGGCTTCATCCCCTGGGACGACGCGCACCATCCGCAGTTGTCGCAGACCGACGGGGTGCCCGATGGGCGGTGGCTGTTTATCAACGGCAACAACACGCCACGGGTGGCACGGCTGGACCTGGCTGAGATGGACACCAAGGAAATCATCGAGATCCCCAACGGCGCGGGAAATCACGCTTCTCCGTTCGTCACCCAGAACACCGAGTATGCGGTCTCGGCGACCCGATTCAGCGTTCCCACCCCCCAGAAGGACGTGCCGATCTCCAGCTACAAGGAGAACTTTGTCGGGCAGCTGACCTTCATCAGCATCGACAAGACCACGGGCCGGATGAGCGTGGCATTCCAGATCTCAATGCCCGGCTACGACTATGACCTGTCGCACGCGGGCAAGGGACCGTCTCACGGCTGGTCCTTCTTTACCTCGTACAACACCGAACAAGCCAATACGCTGCTGGAACGGAACGCGTCCCAGAACGACAAGGACTTCGTCGCCGCCGTGCATTGGCAGGAGGCCGAGAAGTGCGTGGCGGCGGGGAAGGCGAAGGTGCAGCCGGCCAAGTACGCGCACAACTGGACGGACGAGGCCGGAATCGCCCACTCGGAAATGCTGACCAGCACCAAGGTGCTCGCCGTGAAGGATTGCCCCGGACTGGTCTACTTCCTGCCGACCCCCAAGTCGCCTCACGGGGTGGACGTCGATCCGACCGGTGAATACATCGTGGCCGGCGGCAAGCTCGCCACGGTCATCCCGGTACACTCATTTACCAAGATGCTGGCCGCAATCCAGAACAAGAAGTTTGATGGCGAGCGGGACGGGATTCCGATCCTCAAGTACGAGGAGGTCATTGCCGGCGAGGTCCAAAATCCGGGATTGGGGCCCCTGCACACCGAGTTCGACGGCCAGGGCTATGCTTACACCTCGATGTTCGTCTCGTCGGAAATCGTGAAGTGGAGTCTCAAGGACTTCAAAGTGGCGGACCGCATTCCGGTCTACTACTCGATCGGCCACCTGATGATCCCCGGTGGCGATTCGCGGAAGCCGTTCGGCAAATACGTGATCGCCCTCAACAAGATCACCAAGGATCGCTACCTGCCCACCGGCCCGGAGCTGGCCCAGTCGGCGCAGCTGATTGATATCACCGGCGCCAAGATGCAGATCCTGCTCGACTTCCCCACCATCGGCGAGCCGCACTATGCCCAGGCCCTGCCCGCCGCCATGATCAAGGACAAGCAGGTGCGCACCTACGCCATCGCGGACAACAAAGACCCCTATGGCGTAAAGAGCGAGAAGGAAACGAAGGTCAAGCGGGATGGGAAAGCGGTTCACATCTACATGACCGCGATCCGCAGCCACTTCGTGCCCGACAACGTGGAAGGCGTGCAGCTGGGTGATACCGTGTACTTCCACGTCACGAACCTCGAGCAGGACTGGGACGTCCCCCATGGCTTCGCGGTGACCGGCGCACGGAACTCCGAGTTGCTCGTCATGCCGGGACAGACCCGCACCGTTACCTGGGTGCCTGATCGGGTTGGAGTCTTCCCCTTCTACTGCACTGACTTCTGCTCTGCGCTGCACCAGGAAATGCAGGGATACATCCGGGTGTCCGCGCCCGGTGGAAAGACTCAGCTCACCTACAACTCCCCTCAGTAACCGGGGACGGGAATCTGGGGACTGGCTCATGGAACCGGAGGAAGCAATGACGACCTCAGTCGAACCCACCTGCTGCTCGTGCTGCGTCATTCAGGACGAGCCAGTCCCGGCAGCGGTGGACCAGAAGGCGGGCGCCCCACGCATGTCCAGGATGTCCCGCCTGGTTCTCGCCACGGCGTCGCTCGCACTTGGTCTTTTGTTCGTGCTGCCGCTGTGGCACATTGGCCTCAAGGCTCCGCAGTATCCGGAAGGCCTCGGTTTGTATATCGCCATCAATCGTATCGAGGGGGCTGCGCCACAGGATCTGAACAGCATCAACGGCCTGAATCACTACATAGGCATGAAGGTGATCAGCCCGGACGACATTCCTGAACTCCGGTTCATGCCCGTGTTAGTGATGGGCCTCATCGCGGCCGGCCTCGGAGTCGCGGCGCTGGGACGGCGGGGTCTGCTCTACGGATGGATTTCGCTCCTGGCAATCGGCATGGTGCTGGGGCTCGCCGACTTCTACCGGTGGGGGTATCAATACGGGCACGACCTGGACCCTCAGGCCATCATCAAAATTCCCGGCATGACCTATCAGCCTCCACTGTTGGGCGGCAAGGAGCTGTTGAATTTCTACGCCACCTCCTGGCCCGCCTCGGGGGGATGGATTCTGATCGCGGTGTTTGTCGCGGTGGCGGCGATTGCGGTGCGAGAACACAGAGTGGCCAGCAAGTGAGGACCCCTCGTGCACGGTTGGCCCTGAGCCTGCTCCTCGCAGGCTGTGGAAGTCCCGGCCCGCGGACCGTGCGCTACGGGGCCGAGCTTTGCGAACATTGCCACATGACCGTGTCGGACCCGCGATTTGGTGGCCAGCTCGTTACTCGCAAAGGTCGGGTCTTCGTCTTCGACGACGCCGGTTGTCTGGCGGCCTTCGTGAAAAGTGGCATGGTGCGACCCGATGAGGTCCACTCGGTCTGGGTGAACGATTTCCTCGATTCAAAACGGCTGCTGGACGCCGGTGCCGCGAGTTACCTGAAGCTGGACAGCCTGCGCACTCCGATGGGAAGCGGCGTCATAGCAGTGTCGTCAGGTCATGCGGCCGACAGTCTCGTCACGAGGCTTGGCGGTCGCATCCTGACCTGGCCCGACGTGGTGCGACTGTCTGATCAGGCTCACCCCCCAGTCGTCGGCGCGACGCGGGAGGCCGCTGGGCCGCAGCGGGCTTCCTGATGCCCGCGGCTACAGCGTGGCTGGTCGGCCTCGTGGTTCAGGCCGCACTTCCCTCCCCCGCGTCTCGAGAAATCGTGGTGGATCCGAGGGGCGAGGTTCCTACTCTTACCCTGGGGTTGAGGGTCGCGCGGGACGGAGACCGCATAGTCGTTCGTCCCGGCCAGTACCACGAGCCGACCATCCTGATTGACAAGCGAGTGACGATCGTCGGGACCGGCGGCGTTGTCTTCGATGGCGGGGGCGATCATCAGGTCTTCACCGTGACCGCCGATAGCGTCACCCTGCGTGGCCTCGAGATCCGGGGAGTAGGCGCGAGCGCGACGGATGATCGTGCCGGGATCAAGGTGATCGAGGCCAAGGGCTGCGTCATCGAAGACAATGTTCTCATCGATACCTTCTTCGGGATCTACCTCTCCAAGGCCAGCGGATGCGTGGTGCGTCACAACCGGCTGCGGGCATCGGGCAAGACCGAGGTGTTGTCCGGGAATGCCATTCACAGCTGGAGCTCGGACCATCTCCTGATCGAGGACAACGACATCGCCGGGCACCGCGATGGGATCTATTTCGAGTTCACGACCGCGGCCACGGTCCGGCGCAATCGGAGCCGCTCCAATCTGCGCTACGGCCTGCACTTCATGTTCTCGAACGACTGCGAGTACAGCGGCAATGTGTTCGAGGGCAATGGCGCGGGCGTGGCTGTGATGTACAGCAAAGATGTCTCCATGCGAGACAATCAGTTCGAGCACAACTGGGGGCCGGCCGCTTTCGGATTGCTGCTCAAGGAAATCAGCGACAGCCGGATTGAGCGGAACAGCTTTACCGGGAACAGCGTCGGCCTGAGCGCCGAAGGAACCAATCGACTCACCGTGGCCGAAAACGATTTCGAACGCAACGGGTGGGCGGTACTGGTGATGGCCGACGCGGTCGAGACCGGTTTCCGAGACAATCGGTTTTCGGGAAACGCGTTCGACGTGGGGACCAACAGCGTCAACTCGGCGACCCGGTTCTCCGGAAACTACTGGGACCGGTATTCCGGGTATGACCTCGATAGGGATGGAACCGGCGACGTACCCTTCGCCCCGGTGCGATTGTTCGGACTGGTAGTTCAGCAGCATCCTCCGGCGCTCATCCTGCTGAACAGTTTCTTCACCCGGCTTCTCGATTTAGCGGAACGCGCTCTGCCGGTGTTGACACCCCCCGCGACAGTAGACAGTCTGCCGAGGATGGCGTGGACGCGGGAGGCAGCGCCATGACCAGTCCGGCAGTTGAGGCAGTGGGCCTCAGCAAGCGTTTCGGAACTCGCGAGGTCCTGAAGGGGATCGACCTTCGGATCGCGCCGGGCCGAGTGACCGGATTGGTCGGCCCCAACGCCGCCGGGAAGAGCACGCTCATCAAGATCGTTCTTGGCCTGGTAAGAGCTGATCTGGGCCGCCTCGCCGTGCATGGTGAAACGCTCAACGGCAAGGTGGACTACCGGAGAGCGATCGGATACATGCCACAGGCCGCGAAGTTCCCCGAGAACCTGACCGGTCGCGAAGTCCTCCGCATGTTGCAGGACTTGAGAGGTGCCGACGGCGGGCTGGACGAAGAACTCATCGAGCAGTTCCGGCTGGAGCCTGAACTCGACAAGCCGATCAGAACCCTCTCCGGAGGTACCCGGCAGAAACTCAGCGCCGCCACCACGTTCCTGTTCCGTCCTTCTCTGCTGATCCTCGACGAACCGACGGCGGGACTCGATCCAGTGGCCAGCGGCATCTTCAAGGACAAGGTTCGCCGCGCGAGAGAAGCCGGAGCGACGGTCCTGCTGGCATCCCATACCTTGAGCGAGCTGGAAGAGCTGGCCGACGACATCGTGTTCCTGCTCGAGGGTCGAGTCCGGTTTCATGGGCCGCTGGCGAGCCTGATCGAACTGACCGGGCTGGCCAACCTGGAGCGGGCGGTGGCCAGCCTGATGCGGGAGAACGGTGCATGAGCACCGCCGCGAAGGTGGTTCGCTTCCAGCTTCACGACCTGGTCCGCAATCGCTGGCTGCTGGGATATACCATCGTGCTATTGGGCCTGACGTCGGCCCTGCTCTGGCTGGGCGGCGGTGGCGAGCGCGCCATCGTCAGCCTGCTCGATGTGGTGCTGATCCTGGTACCGCTTGCCAGCGTCATGTTCGGGACGCTGTACCTCTACAACGCCCGCGAGTTTATCGAGCTGCTGCTGGCTCAGCCGGTGGGGCGTCCCGCCATGTTCGCCGGACTCTACGTGGGTCTTACCGCCCCGCTGGTCTGCGGATTCGGACTCGGCATCGGCCTACCGCTCCTGATCAGTTCGGTCACGGTTTCCATCCCAGTCCGGGCGCTCATCATCCTGCTGGCGACGGGGATTCTGCTCACGCTGATTTTCACCGCCGTCGCGTTCCTGCTGGCCCTCCGCTTCGAGGATCGGGCCCGGGGGCTCGGCGCGGCCCTGGCCGTGTGGTTGGCCTTCGCGGTTCTGTATGATGGGTTGGTGCTGCTGGTCGTCCTCGCGTTCGGCGACTATCCCCTCGAGTCGCCACTTCTCGTCCTGACGTTGCTGAATCCGGTGGACTTGGGCCGGGTGCTCCTCTTACTGCAGTTCGACATCGCCGCGTTGATGGGGTACACCGGAGCGGTGTTCCAGCGCTTCTTCGGCGATGCGCTGGGCATGGCAACCGCAACGGTGGCCCTCCTCATCTGGGTCGTTCTGCCGCTCACGATCGGCCTGCGCTGGTTCCGGCGGCGCGACTTTTAGTCGGCTGGCTTCCAGCCGCTCTACGCAAGGCTGATCCGTCTGATGGTCCCACCCCGCCTTCACCCAAGGGCAATGGCGAACTGAGCCGTTCCGGTTCAACTTGAACGTTCTCGTGCAGACCCGATCGGGAGCGACCGAAGGCCTATCTTGACGGACATCCGCCATTTGTTTCGGCCCGCCACCGGAGCCCCGTGAGCGAGTTTGCTCAGTTCGCCCTGATCACCTTCACCTCGGTCCTCTTCATCGTGGACCCGGTGGCGGCGGTGCCGTCCTATCTCGTCGTCACTCGGGACGAGACGGCGGATCAACGACAGCGGACGGCGCTCCGCGCCTGTATCGCGATGGCGATCCTGCTCGTGGTGTTCGCTGCGGCGGGCCGCTGGATATTCAAGGCCTTTGGAATCACGTTGCCCGCATTCCGAATCGCCGGCGGCCTCATTCTCTGGTTTGTGGCGTTCGACATGTTGCGGGGGCAGCGCAGCACGCAGGAGGGGCGCGAGGAGCTGGCGGAGGGGGAGGCGAAGGAGGACGTGGCGCTAACACCGCTGGCCATTCCGATTCTGGCCGGCCCGGGCGCCATCTCTACGGTGATGGTACTCGCGGGCCAGGCTCAAGACCTCGCGCATGGCGTCGTGGTATACCTGGCGATCGCTCTCACCGCACTGCTTTCCTACGTGACCCTGAGGCTGGGTGAACGCCTGGTTATCTATCTAGGCCAGACCGGGATCAAGGTGATGACACGAATCATGGGGCTGCTGCTGGCCGCGGTGGCGACGCAGTTCATCCTGGCCGGGGTGCAGGAGGCGATAGGGAAGTAGGAAGTAGGAAGTAGGAAGTAGGGAGTAGGGAATAACGTATCGTGATGTTTGATTAGCGCGGGAAGTGGTCTGCGGCCTGACAACCTTAGACTCTCGACTCCAGACTTCCGACTCCAGACTCATCATGGCCCGCCTCCTCGTCCTGTTCGTCACCGCATTCGTGGACATGGTTGGGCTCGCCATGATCGTGCCCATCCTGCCGTTCTATGCCACGAATTTCGGGGCCAGCGCGGCGGTGGTGGGGCTGCTGATTTCCTCCTTCTCCATCGCCCAGCTGCTGGTGGCGCCGGTCTGGGGTCGCTTCTCCGATCGCTACGGCAGGCGGCCGGCCATTCTCGCCGGCCTGCTGGTAACCGCGGTGGCATATGCGCTGTTCGCGTTCGCCGGGTCGGTGTGGGCGTTGCTGGCCTCGCGCATCGTCCAGGGTCTTGGTGGCGGGACCATTGGTGTGGTGCAGGCCTATGTGGCCGACGCCTCCACCCCAGAGCAGCGGACCAAGAGCCTCGGCTGGCTCTCCGCGGTGACGAGTCTTGGCGCGGTGGTGGGCCCTGCCTTCGGTTCGCTCATGGTAGCACTGGGAGGTCAGAAGCTGCCGGGCCTCGCTGCCGCGGCGCTGTCGGTGCTGGTCGCTGTCTTTGCGTGGCGGTACCTGCGGGAGTCTCACGAGATGCGGTTGTCCGGCGCTCATCACGCGCCTTCGACCACTACCGGCCGTGCGGCGATCGCCCAAGTTCTTTCTCACTGGCACGAGCCGGCACCTCGTCTGATCTGGATCTACGCCGTCGCGATCGGCGCCTTCTACGGAACGATTCAAACCGTGCCCCTTCTGCTCAAGGCGCGGCTCGGCATAACCGAGCAGAACGTGGGCTTCTTCGTCATGTACCTGGGCGGAATGGGGGTCATCATCCGCGCCCTGGTGCTGGGTCGGGTCGTAGACCGTCTCGGGGAAGCTCGTCTGTCGCGGGTGGGCCTGGTGCTGCTCGGTGGTGGTCTGGTCCTGACGGGACTGGCTCACGGGTTACCGATACTGCTGGTCGGGTTTACTCTGATGCCATTGGGCACGGCATTCATCTTTCCCTGCGTCACCGGGCTGCTCTCCCGGGTGGTGCGCGCCGGCGAAAGAGGACTGTACATGGGCGTGCAGCATACCTTCGGCGGGATCTCGCGCGTCGCCTTTCCCATCGCTTCCGGCATTCTGATGGACCACGCAGACGTGGGGGTTCCATTTCTGGGCGCCGGACTGCTGGTATTTCTCACGATCCCGTTGGCCCGGCGGATTGTGGCCGTCCCCGAGCCGGAGGTGCAACCTGAAGTACTGATCAGTGCCGCTGACATCACTGGAGAAATGCCGATTCCGTCTTTGCAGGACACGCCCAACCGATCCTAACCAGCTTCTTCGCGTCATCAGGAGACTGGCATCATGAAACGACGAGTACTCAGGATTCCTTCATCCCGGGCGCTGGCGGTTTCGCTGGCGCTTCTGGCGGCAGGAGGCATCACCGCTCCGCGCTCCCTGCTGAGCCAGGGGCCGGTCTGGTCACACCCCCTGGCCAACCTCTCACAGACAGATTCGATCCTCCCATCGCCCTACGCTGGCGAACAGGATCTGCCTTGCACCCAGTGCAATCCACCCAAACGATTCTGGGCCGGGTTTGGGGAACTGATGCTGGTGCAGGCCATCCCATGGGCCTTTACCCGCTACGTGCGCGACGGCGAATGGTCCCGCATCAGCCCGGACACCTGGATAACCAACCTCAAGTTTGCCTGGCAATGGGACAACAACAAATTCGGCAACAACCAGTTTGCCCACCCCTACCACGGCAGTCTGTACTTCAACGCGGGGCGAACCAACGGCTACAACTTCTGGGCCTCTTTACCGTGGGCCTTCGGGGGAAGCCTGATGTGGGAGGAGTTCGGTGAGGTCTGGGCCCCGGCTCCAAACGATTTCTTCAACACCAGCCTGGGTGGCATCACGCTGGGTGAAATTCTCTTTCGCTTCTCGTCGCTCACTCTCGACAACCAGGCACGCGGGACCAATCGGGTCGTGCGCGAGGTCGGCGCCACTTTGATCAATCCGGTGCGCGGTTTCAACCGCCTGGTCAGGGGAGAAATGAGCGAGATTTCAGCCAACCCTCCTGACTGGCGGCCCTCCCGACTCCAGGCCACCATGGACATCGGATACCGCCGCTTCTCCACTACCGGCAATGTCACCGATCCCAACGGACTGGACCAGGCCTTCGTACGGTTCAACGTACTGTACGGCGATCAGATGACCGACCTGAACAAGGCCCCCTTTTCGGCGTTCCAGCTGCAAGGCACCCTGGCGACCCATTCCGATACTCGGGGAGCCATTGCGGACCTCCTTGTACGCGGCGGACTCGGGGCCAGGTCGCTGGGCGATAGTACTCGGCTCCAGTTGGCCGGGTTCATGACCTACGATTACATCAGCAACGAAGTGATCGACTTTGGCGGACAGGGTTTCATGGGGGGGATCATCGCCCAATCCGACCGGGCCAAGAAGATTCTCCTCCATGGTGAGGCGCTCGCCCGGTTCATGCCAATCGCTGCCGTTCGTTCCGACTACTTCGTAACCGCTGAAGGAAGAGACTACGATTACGGTGTGGGTATTGGCGCACGGCTCAATGGCTCGGCCTTCTACAAGGGCGTGGGAACGGCAACGCTCACCGGAGGATACCTCTGGTTGCCGGTGGTGAGCGGCTTCTCTGGTAACCATCACCTCTTCACCCTCGCCGGCGAAGCGCGCGCCTACTACAAGGGCAAGTACGGCGGCGGGGTGGGATTCAGCAGGCTCTGGCGACGCAGCAAGTACAACTTCCAGCCAGATGTGGACCATGACTACTCCGAGGTCAGGGCGTTCCTTTCAATGACCATACCGAGGTGGGAACAATGAACCGTTCATCCCGACTGATGGCGCTTGGCGGGCTGGGCGCTCTCATACTGCTGATCGGGTGTCTCGACTCCATCGTGCGGGAGCTGGGACCCGAGAACAATCCGCAAGTCACCAACACGGCCTCGAGCTTCGAGTTCAAGGCTGAAGACATGGAAAACGTCAACGACGAGCTGATTTTCAATTGGGTCAATTCCGCTCCACAGGCGGCATTTCGACATAACAGCTTCATCCATCACGGCTACGGGATTGTGGTCATAACAGATGGGGCGGGGGTCCAGGTGGACTCGACGCTGCTCGAGCTGGACCTGGATGCCGAGACTAGAGTGGGGACGCCTGGCACCTGGAACATCCGGGTGATTCTGGCTGCTGCAAGAGGACGAGTGGATTTCACGCTCACGCCAAAGCCCTGAGGAGTACCGAGGACTGAGTACCGAGTACCGAGTGGAGCGTGGCTGAAACTCGGCTAGTCGCTCCTCCACTCCCGTCCACGCCGTCCGGGTTGGGGACGGCGGAGTCTCGTCTCCCGCCGGAACTGCTGCGGGACGCCTCCCGGCGGTTGGGCATCATGGCCCTGGTCGGCGCCGCGCTCTGGGTGGTGGGAGATTTCCTGGCTCACTTCGCCACCTGGACCCTGAGCGGCCGGGATCCGCGCTACTGGCAGTTCGCCGCCGAAGACGCCTTCGCAGGATTGAGTGTCGCCGTTTCTCTCGGACTCTACCTCTATACGCGGCGTAGGAACAGCGACCCGAGATTCTCCCTGGATCTCGGGCTACTGTACATGGTTTATACCGCCGTTGCCCTGGGTCTCATGATCCATTGGGAAAAGGTGCCCCAGGGTCTGCACGTCTTTCCCCTCATCAGCTGGATCGGCGCCATCGTTCTCGTCTTTGCTGCGATTGTGCCGAGCACTCCCGGCAAGACGCTTGTGGCGGCGCTGATTGCGGTTTCGATGAATCCGATCGGAATGGTCACGGCAAAGGCCCGCGGAGTCTGGGACTACGGGCCGTGGGAGAACGTCGTCGTCATGCACTATCCCGACTACATCCTCGTCGGAGTCGCGGTGGTGATCTCCTACGTGATGACGCGGCTCAGTCTGCAAGTCGCCAAGGCGAGGGAGATGGGCAGCTACAAGTTGGGAGACCTCATCGGATCCGGAGGAATGGGCGAGGTCTACCGAGCCACTCACCGAATGCTGGCACGGCCGGCTGCCATCAAGCTGCTCCGACCCGGTCTCCTGGCCAAAGGGAATGAGGCGGCGGCACAACTCGCGGTGAAGCGGTTCTGGCGCGAGGCCGAGGCGGCAGCCAGCCTGCGATCCCAACACACCGTTGAGCTCTATGATTTCGGAGTCCTGGAGGACCAGACGGTTTACTTCGTGATGGAATTGCTGGATGGAATGGACCTCGAGGCCTTGGTGAGGAAGACCGGGCCACTACCGGCCGGACGAGTTGTTTATCTGCTCACCCAAGTCTGCGAGTCGCTGGAGGAGGCGCACGCGCGAGGCCTGGTCCATCGCGACATCAAGCCCGCGAACATCCACGTCGGACGAATGGGACTCCGCCACGACTACGTGAAGGTGCTCGACTTCGGGCTGGTGAAGTCGGTCTCCACCAACTCCGAGGATACGGTCGGGACGATGACGGGATTCACCCCGGGGACACCCGCCTACATGGCGCCGGAGCAGGCCATGGGAGAGAAAGTGGACCACCGCGTGGATATCTACGCCCTGGGCTGTGTCGCTTATTTCACGCTCACCGGACAGAAGGTGTTCGAGGCCGACACACCTTTCCAGATGATCAACCGGCATCTAAACGATATCCCGGTGCCTCCATCACAACGCACCGAGCTGCCGATTCCGGAAGCGCTGGAAAAGTCGGTGCTTTCCTGCCTCGCCAAGAACCCCGCAGGGCGCCCCCAGAGTGCGGCCGACCTGGAGAAGGCGCTCCTCGCGGTGCAGACCGAACCATGGACTGAGGATAAGGCGCGTGATTGGTGGGCAAAGCATCAGCCTGCCTGATCTCTATCCCACCAGAGTCTACTTCTTCGCTCCGGCGGGAGTCGTCACCACCACCGCGTTCCCGGAAGGATCCCGAGCCCACAGACCGTGCTTGAGACGCTCGGTCTTGACCCCACCGGCATGCAGCCTGTGGTCGGCGCGATTGACCTCCTCTTCATCCGGGACCACCAGCGTCCACTCGCGAAGCCCCGCGGCGTCCACCGGGGGTGGAGGCGCGCCTACTCCTCCCCAGGTATTGGTAGCCAGGTGATGGTGATAACCGCCCGCCGAAAGGAACGACGCCGATGAACCGAACCGGGTCATGAGATCGAGACCGAGAAGGTCGCGATAGAAGTGTTCGGCCGCAGGAATGTCAGAGACCCGGAGGTGGACGTGTCCCATGACCGTGCCGGCCGGCATTCCGGCCCAGGCCTCACCGCTTCGGGCTCCCTCGGCCATGAGTCCCTCGACATCGAGTGGATCGGTGGCCATGCGCAGCCCGCCGGCATCGAAGGTCCACTCGTCCCGAGCACGGTCCCGGTACAATTCGATCCCGTTGCCGTCGGGGTCCGCGAGATACAACGCCTCGCTGACGAGATGATCGGAGGCCCCCTGAAGCGCGGTCTTGCTCTCGACGAGATGGGCCAAGGCCACCCCAAGACTCGCGCGCGATGGAAGCAGCAAGGCGAAGTGATAGAGGCCGGTTGTGCCTCGGGTCTGCCTAGTGCCCGGCACCTGATGCAGGACGAGCAGGTCCTCCCCTCCGGCGCCGAGGGTCGCGATGGAGTCCTGGTTCCTGTGAACGCCGAGACCGAGGCGATAGGTATAGAAGTCCAGGGAACGCTGCAGGTCAGGGACCGTCAGCGCGACCGCACCAGGGCGGGAATCGGGGTGGAGTTTGGAATCCGGGGGATTCAGCGCCATCTGTTGACCTCAGCCGTCAGTTGTCAGCCATTAGCTTTTTAGCTATTAGCTATTAGCTGTTTGCTTGTTAGGATTTCTTCGGAAGTTGGCACTCGGTACTCGGTACACAGTACTCAGCCCCCCAGTCCATCTCCTGCCTTTCGCGCCCAAAACCGGATAGCTATCAGATTCACTTCTAATCATACTACGGCATGAGCGATCAGACCCTCGACCCTTCCGATTGGGATGCCTTCCGGAGCCTCGGCCACCGGATGGTGGATGACATGATCTCCCATTTCACCTCGCTGGATGAGGCCCCCGTGTGGCAGTCCATGCCCGAGGGTACCAGGGCGAGCTTTCGCGCCGGTGTTCCGCTCGATCCGGAGGGCGCGGAAACGGCCTATGAACAGTTTGTTCGCGACGTGCTGCCCTACTCCAACGGAAATCATCATCCCCGGTTCTGGGGCTGGGTGCAGGGTACCGGAACCCCTCTGGGCATGATGGCGGACATGCTCGCCTCAGGTCTCAACGCGCACCTGGCCGGCTTCGACCAGGCCCCGGCCGAGGTCGAGCACCAGGTACTGCGCTGGCTCATCGAGTTGATGGGCATGCCGACAGAAACGAGCGGCGTCCTCGCCACCGGTGGGACGATGGCGAATATCCTTGGCCTGGCCGTGGCGCGTCATGCGAAGGCCGGGTTCGACGTCCGGCGGGAGGGACTACAGGGCGACGGACATCCGAAGCTGGTGTTCTACGGTTCGACCGAGTGTCACAGTTGGGCCCGGAAGGGCGCCGAGCTTCTGGGGCTGGGCAGCGAGGCATTGCGGTCGATCCCGGTGGATGACGGCTATCGCATTGACCCTTCCAGCCTGGCGCAAGCCATCACGGCCGACCGGCGGGCTGGACATCGCCCATTCTGCGTGATTGGCACCGCCGGCACCGTCAACACCGGAGCCATGGACGATCTCAACGCGCTCGCCGACCTCTGTCGGACAGAGAAGCTCTGGTTCCACGTTGATGGAGCGTTCGGCGCGCTGGCACGGCTCTCCCCGCGACTGACTCCGCTGGTAGCGGGAATGGAACGCGCCGACTCGCTCGCCTTCGACCTGCACAAGTGGATGTACCTGCCGTTCGAGGTCGCCTGCGTCCTGGTGCGGGATCCCGAACTCCACCGGCAGGCATTTGCGGTGCAGGCCCCCTATCTGTCCCGCACCAGCCGGGGGCTCGGGGCCGGGGGAATGCCTTTCGCCGATCGCGGCATCGAGCTAACCCGATCGTTCCGGGCTCTCAAGGTATGGCTTTCCCTGAAGGCCCACGGACTGCGGCAGTTCGTGCGGATCATCGAGCAGAACGTGGAACACGCCCGGCGGCTCGGTGACCTCATCAGCCGGCATCCGGAGCTCGAGCTGCTGACGCCGGTATCGCTCAACATCGTGTGCTTCCGGTATGCGCCAAAGGGCCTGCCGGAAGAAAAACTGAACGGAGTGAACGAGGAGATCCTGCTGCGGATCCACGAGTCGGGAATCGCCGTGCCGTCCGGGACAGTGCTGAATGGGCGTTACGCGATCCGAGTGGCGATTACCAACCACCGAAGCAGGTGGGAAGACTTCGAGAAGCTGATGGTCGCGGTGACCAGGTTTGGCGTCAGCCTCTGAACTTCAGGACGCCGGGTCCCCCGCCGGCGACGGCAGCCGGATTTCGAAGGTGAATCGTTGGTGCACCAGCTGCCTGACCTTCTGATTCCCTCGAATCGCGGGACGGAAGCGCATCTCGTAAAGCGCGTCCTGCACCGAGCGGGTGAATTCGGGGTCGGTCGCGAACAGGATCTTCACCGACGTCAGGTCCACGATTCCGGTGGTGTCAACCACGAACTCCGACTCCACTGCCCCCTCGATTCCCGCCTTGAGCAGACTCGGCGGGTAGTCTGGCGCGGCACTCGATGCGTATCGGACTACTTGTGAGTCCACGTCGAGGACGCTGAACACCGAGTCGAGCGCGATCTCGGGCACGCCATCGGGGAGCATTCCCTCCAGGATAGGCCGCCTTGGGAGAATCCCCTCCCCGCCATCCGCCAGCTGTTTCTCGGGCTGTGCGAACGGAAGGTTGCCGAGCGGGATGGCGATCAGGTGCATCTCCCGCGGGGCCTGCGGCTGTCGATTCGGGGCAATCAGGTATAGGGCGGGAAGCAGCCGGTCCAGGTCTTCCTTGGCCGGTTGGAGGCCGGTGGGGACAACCACCGTGACTACAAATGCATGAATCGCTGCGCTGGCGAGGCTCGCCAACACCGTTGCGCGACGAGAAACCGGCTGGGTCCAGAAATGGAAAGTCACGGGGCAGCCCCGGAAAGCCACCGCTTCTACAGTGTGGAACGGTGCGCTCCGGCGCAACTGGGAAGCGTTTCGACCGGCGACGTTCAGCCACCCGAGGAAACTGCCTGAGGTCAGGCGATCGTCCGGCGCACGAAGGCCCGGACTCCGACGGTCCCCAGGATCAAGGTTGCGGCGGTCAGGGCACCGAGGAAGCCCCAGGCCGGCATATGGGGGAGGTCAGGCGTCAGTGCGGCCCGGAGTCCTTCGCTCATGTAGACCAGCGGATTGACCATGACCAGAATCTGGAGCCAACGCACCGGGTGGAGCATCGCCCAGGGATAGTAAACGCAACCCAGAAAGGTGATCGGCACTACGACGAGCGCGAACATGAGGCCGATCTGGGCCGGCCGCACGATGGTACCGAGGGCGAGCCCCAGAGCGCCGGAGGTCAGGCTGGCGAGCAGGACAACGACGATCAGAAGTGGCCAGTTGGCCACGTGTATCGACACCGAGGTGGCCGGTATGAGGTAGACCAGCGGGAAGACAACGGCGCCCGCCAGGACGCCTTGCGCCGCTCCGAAGACCAGCTTCTCGATCGCCACGAGCTCAACCGGGACGGGCGCCAGCACCCGGTCCTCGATCTCCCGGGTAGCACCAAGCTCCATCGAGAGCGGCAACGCAACCGCGGAGATGCCTTGAAACACCATCCCTACCGCGACGAGGCCGGGAACCAGGATGGTGGCATAGCTGACACCCGCAAGGCCCGTTTCCACCTGCTGCCCGATCCTCGGCAACACATAGGTGAAAATGAAAACGAAGAGCAGCGGGTTCATCACGGTGCGGGTGATGAACGGAGCCAGGTTCCGGCGCAGGACGGTGAGATCGCGAAGGATCATGCCCCAGAGGCACCTGGTCCAGTTACTCACGAAGGGCTCGACCGGTGAGTTTGAGAAACACGGTTTCCAGGGTGGGCTCGGTTACTGCCACATCGCGAAGACCGAAGGGCAAGGCCATTTCCACCAGCCGAGGGAGAAGCCCCTCCCTGCCCCGCGCCAGGAGACGTAATCCCGAATCGGTTCGAATTATTTCGGCGACGTCCGGCAGCGCCTGCATCGCCGACACGAGGTTTTCTTCCGGCCGATCAAGGTGGATCTCGACCACGGTCCCCGCGCCGAGCCCCCGCTTGAGAGCGGCGGGCGTGTCGATGACCAGCACCTTGCCATGGTCGATGATGGCGACCCGGTCGCTCAGACGGTCGGCTTCTTCCATGTAATGCGTGGTGAGCAGGACCGTGATTCCCTCCCGCCGCAGGCCAGCCACCAGTTCCCATAATGCAAGCCGGCTCTGCGGATCGAGACCCGCCGTCGGCTCATCCAGAAAGAGAATCCTCGGCTGGTGGGCGATAGCTCGGGCGATCTGGACTCGCTGAGCGAGTCCGCCGGAGAGCGTTGCAGGTAGCGCATCTGCGCGATCGGTCAGCGCGAGCTGCTGCAGCACCTTGTCGGTTCGCTGCGCTGCATCGCGCCCGCCCATCCCGAAGAAGCGGCAGTGGTAGTAGAGATTTTCCCTGACCGTACAGGAACGGTCGAGCGTATTCTGCTGAGTCACCACACCGATCGAGCGCTTCACTGCGGCCGGGTCGGAAGTGACGTCCTTACCCTCGACCAGGACTCGACCGGCGGTCGGCCGCACGCGCGTCGTACAAACCCCAACGGTCGTGGTCTTCCCCGCGCCATTGGGACCCAGCAACCCGAAGATCTCACCTGCTTCCACTTCCAGATCCACGCCATCGAGCGCGGTCACCGGCTTGGGGCCGGGATAGATCTTGGTGAGGCGAGAGATGGAGAGGGGAGGCAAGGGGAATGGAGAACGGGGAAGGGGAAAGGAGAAAGGGCTTGGGTTGTGGGATGTGGGTGGTGGGTGGTGGAGTAGGTGAGGATCGAGTGTTTGTTCCCTACAACCGACTACCCACTCCCCACCACCCATCACGCAGGATTCAACGTCACACCCCCAACGGCTGCC
>Ga0207674_10001994_pt1 | contig 25884 bp, 20 predicted proteins | sample KBSCornC72_FD_184303 | JGI IMG/M metagenome (GOLD analysis project Ga0207674, IMG submission 184303) | Corn rhizosphere microbial communities from Kellogg Biological Station, Michigan, USA - KBS Corn C7-2 (SPAdes) (version 2) | ecosystem: Host-associated > Plants > Roots > Rhizosphere > Soil ...
GCTTCTTCTCTCGTGCTCGGCGTACACCTGCAGTGCGGCGAGAGAAGAATCGGCGTCTCCCATCAGCCGCTCGTACCGACCTCGCGCAAGCAGGATGACGCCGTCGTTTCCGCTGTCTGTCGCTCCGGCGCGGCGGAGCGCGGGGAGTACGGTCGAGCGGATCAGGGTCGTGTCCTCAAGGACTGCGGCGACCCCGTTCAAGGCGCGCAGCGCGGGGAGGTACCCGGGATCAATCGCGAGTGCCCGGAGGTATTGCCGGGCCGCGCCCTCGAGGGCGCTGAATCCCACTCGGGTTCCGAGATTGGATCCTGTCTCGGCGCGCCAACGCCCCATCTCCTGGGAGGCGAGACCGCTCAGGTACCAGGCCGCGGGCCAGTCGGGCTGCGATTTTGTCGCCTGGCGTGCGAGTCGTTGGGCGGCGCCGAGATTCCAGCCATCGCCGAGCTGACCCATCCTGATGCGGACGAGGCTACGCCTGAGGAGAAGCCCGCCCCCTCGAACGATTCCGCCTGCGCCAGCCTCCAGCCAGCGGTCGAGGCGGCGGAGAGCGAGCGTGTCACCGCAGGAGGCAAGGGAATCCTGGAAGCGCTGGAGAGCTGCCCGCTCGGGTTCTTCCTGCGCGCGGAGCATGAAGGGGATGCCGATAAGGGCCGCGAGCAGCAGACGGCAACGCATTTAGGCTACCCAGGAATTGAGCGGCGTGGTACGGCGGAACGCCTGCGGATGGCGACGGAACCACGACATCACGAGCAGGATCTCATCCAGATGGCTGGAGGGCAGGGGCCCGGTGGAGGGCGCCGGAGCTGACAACGCATCCTTCACTACCGCGCGGAAGGCTTCCTGCTCAATCGGTGTCGCGGGGAAAGGATACGACGCCAGTACCACCCCCTGGCGAATCAGATAGGCGCGATCGTCCCCTTTGAGCCCCGGATCACGATAGACGAAGCTCAGCCCATCCACCGCGGTGCGGGCTCGCGCAATCGCCGCCAGCAGCCATTCCAGCCGCTCGAATCGTTCCCGCCACAGTGTCGCGCGTTCGAACTCGCCGGCATCGGCCGCCTGCTGCATCTCGGTGATCACCCGGTCGAGCGGCTGGATGGTACGCCCCTCAAGGAAGGCGACGGCCGTGTCCACCCGACGGAGATATTCCTTCTCGCTCACGAAGCCGGCGCATGGACCGGTGCAGAAGCCGAAATCGTGACGCATGCAGGCGGCGCGCCTTTCCACGTCGAACAGATCGGTCTGCCCGGCGAAGACCATGGGCATGTTCGGCGCGCAGTCCCGGAGACCCAGAAGGTCATTAATGCCTCGGACGGCATCCCGCACCCGTTCCGCACTGATGAACGGGCCGTAGCACCGGGTACTCTCATCAAGCGGACCTCCTGCCGACACCTTGGGCGCGGAACCTCCCTGGACTCGGATGAACAAGGTCTTTCGCGTCCGGTTCATCCGCTGGTTGAACATCGGCCGGTGGCGAACGATCTGTCGCAGCTCGCCCAGATAGGCCGCGAACTCGCTCGGCACATAATCCCAGACGATGTCGGCGGCGGCGTTGAGAATGCGTGCGGCCTTCTCGTCAGGGTGGTCGGCCCGAAAATAAGAGAGGAGTCGAGTGCGGACTTGTTTGGCTTTACCCACGTAGATCACCCGGCCGCGCAGATCGAGCATGCGGTAGACTCCGGGTCGATCCTCCGCCAATCGACGCACCCGTTCCTTGAGCCGAACGAGGTCGGTAGTTGGCAGGGAGAGAGTCGGAGAGCGGGTCACGGGGTTTGGGGAGTAGGGAGTAGGGAATAGGGAGTAGGGTACAGGGCTGGCTTGGTGCGCGTGGCGCCGACCCTACTCCCTACCACCTACTCCCCACTCCCTGTTCGGTGTTGGCACCTATAACAGAAGACAGTAATCCGCGCATCGATCGTATGCGTCCCCACCAATCGCGTCCCGCAACGACGGCAGGGTTCACCTTCCCGGCCGTAGACCAGCAGCTCGAGCTGAAAGTTCCCGGGTTCACCAGTGCCGGTGCGATAGTCCCGAAACGTTGTGCCCTCGGCCTCGATCGCGGCGCTCAGGATGCGCTGAAGCTCGACGAAGAGCCGGCCGTATTCATCCTTACTTAACGACGACGCGGAACGGGACGGATCAATGCCCGCCGCGAAGAGCGCCTCGTTCGCGTAGATGTTTCCCACGCCGGCGATGAGCTTCTGGTCCATCAGCGCCTTCTTGATGGCCTGCCGCGTGCGTTTGAGCGAGCCCTGAAATGCTTCGGCCGTGAAACCCGGCTCCAGCGGCTCGGGTCCGATGGCGGCGTCGTATGCTGCCCATTGCCGCTCGTTGAGGAGCAGCAGGGTGCCCAGCCGCCTCACATCCTGGTAGACCAGTTCGCGACCGGAATCGAGCGGAGCCCGGAGAACGGCGTATTTCGCCTCGTCCGGGCTCAATGGATCTCTTCGAACGGTGAGCGATCCGGTCATCCCGGGCTGGATCACCAGGCGCCGCTCTCCGAGCGCGATGACGGCGTGCTTCGCTCGCCGGGTCACGCTGCGAATGGCGGCCCCCTTCAGGGCCGCGAGCAGCTTGGGTCGAGTGACTCCCCGCAGCACATCGACGTGGGACAGAGAGGCTCGCCGGATGGTCCGGCCAACCAAGTCCGGCCGAATATCCTGGACGATAGTTTCGACTTCTGGCAGTTCAGGCATTCTCTCTAATGTATAGTCGTCAGGAAGGGCATCCATGGTCCGCACGACGGCCCGTTACGTCTTGAACTGGCGGACCGGCTGCCGTGGCTGAACCTGCCGACACCGCCTCATGACGAAGGCTGGTAGCAGATAGAGTGGGGTTCAGTCATATTCCTTGTGGAGTTGTTCGGGACACCGACGGCTCCGAGCTCCCCTGCATCAAGCGGCACCTTCATGAGCGAACTACGGCCAGGCTATGATCCCGAGGCCGACGCGGGGATCATCCCCCTTGCGCCCGGTCTCCTGTTGTTCACGCCGGCCATCCTGCTCGGGAACGCCGCGAGCGGCTTGCTGCAGTACCCGGAAGTCGGCGCTGCCGTCCTGTTCCCACCCTACGCCATCCTCACCGGTGCTCTCGTCCTCACGGCCCGGCGCGATTGGATCTGGTACATCCTCCTCGGTGCCATCGCGCACTTCTTCACCCACTGGCCGCAGTGGACCCTCACATGGGTCGTGCTGGCCGACGTTGCCAATATCGCGCGTGCCCTCACCGCTGCCCTGCTGCTGCATTGGGCGTTCGGTGGCCCGCCCCGGCTGGAAAGCGTTTGGGCGCTGGGTCTCTTCATCCTCGGCGCGGTGATGGTCGGACCGGCGGTGGGGGCGACGCTCGGGGCGGCGGACGTGATGCTGCACGGAGGGGCCACGACGTTCTGGGTTCCCTGGCGCAGCTGGTTCATGTCGAACGCGCTGACCGGCCTGACCCTTCTGCCGGCCCTGGTGCTCACCATTGCCGGCGCCCCGAGCCTGTGGTCCCGCCGCATCGAACGGAGACGGATCCTCGAAGCCGTCCTGCTGACCGTGGCACTCGTCGTGACCTGCGCCGTGGCACTGCTGTGGCGCGGCCGTCACGCCTGGCATGTCGCTCTGCCACTGTACTCCCCGCTGCCCGTGTTGATCTGGGCCGCGCTGCGGTTCGGCCCGGCGGGAGCCAGTCTCGCACTGACCGCCGTTGCCTTCGGGGCAATCTGGGCTGCCGATCGGGGTACCGGGCCCTTCGCTGCAACAGGGACCGACGCCAACATTCTTCTGCTGCAGGTCTTTCTGCTGCTGACGACGCTTCCGGTGCTTTGCATCGCCGCGGTGAACAGCGGGCGCCACAAGGTCGTGCAGCTCTATCACGCGCTACTGGCATCCCTTCACGACCACGTCGCCATCCTCGACGCCCACGGGATCGTGCTGGAGGTCAACGATTCCTGGCGGCGCTTCGCCGACAGCGCCATCGTCGAGCGGTTCCAGCGGGTGGGCGTGGGAGACGATTACGTGGCGGCCTGTCGTTCCGCCGCCGAACGGGGGGATACGACGGCGATACGCACGTTGGCGGGTATCCAGGGTGTGCTTCACCACGAAAGTCGCCGCTTTGAGATGGAGTACGATGACGAACAGGATGGCCGCCGGGAGCGCTACGCCTTGAGCCTTGAAGCGCTGGCGCGACCGGACGGCGGCGTGGTCGTGACGCGGGCCAATGTGACGGCCCGCCGTCAGACTCTGATGCAAATTGAGGAGCAACGGCGTGAGCTGTCCCACCTGGCGCGCGTCGCGGTATTGGGTCAGCTCTCCGGCGCGCTGGCGCACGAGCTGAATCAACCGCTCACCTCGATCTCCAGTAACGCGGAGGCTGCCAGACGGCTCCTCAAGCGGCAGCCTGCCGACCTGGACGAACTGGACGCGATTCTGGGCGACATCGCCTCCGAGGACCAACGCGCCGCCCAGGTCATCCGACGCCTGCGGGCCCTGCTCAAGCGGGGCGAGACTCACCTTCAGCCGATGGATACCCGGGAGCTCCTGTCTGAAGTGCTCGAGCTGGCTCACGCGGAACTGATTACCCGGCGGGTCACCGCGACCGCCCTCGTGGCCCGGGATCTTCCGCCGGTGCTTGGTGACCGGGTGCAGCTCCAGCAGGTGTTCCTGAACCTGATCATCAATGCCTGCGAGGCGATGAACACCACGGCGGCGGCGGATCGGCGATTGACGCTGATCGCCAATGCCGATGCCCGGAACAACATCCTGATCTCGATTCGGGATTTTGGAACCGGGATTCCGTCGACCCTGCTGGAACGTCTCTTCGAGCCGTTTGTCACTACCAAGCCCGAGGGGCTTGGGTTGGGTCTGTCGATTTCCCGAACGATTGTCGCCGCGCACGGGGGCAGGCTCTGGGCCGAGAATAACGCCGATCGGGGCGCGACCATGTACTGCCTGCTCTCCTCCGGTCTCTTGAGGCGCGACGGCGACACCCCGACTCAACCGCTCACGCTGGAGTCATCGCCGGCCTCAATCAGTCCGCCCGCTCACCACTCGTTGGCACCCTGATGCCTCTCGAGACTTCGAGATCCGGTCATCCGATCGCAGTCGCGATCGTCGAGGACGAGGCATCAGTTCGGGTGGGCCTGCGACGGCTCTGCGAGTCGCTGGGGCTGAAGGCGACGGTCTACGCTTCCGGCCCCGAGTTCATCGACTCGCTGGCCGTGGGAGGAGATCCCCCCGACTGCCTGCTGCTCGACGCGCACATGCCGCAGATGACAGGGCTGGAGGTGCACCAGCACCTGGTGGAAAGCGGGGTGCTGGTGCCCACCCTCATCTACACCGCCGACGATGCCCCCGAAGTCGAAGCGCGCTACCGAGCCTCGGGAGTAAGCGGCTATCTGCATAAGCCGCTCGCCGGCGACCTGCTGCTCGCGGCCATCCAGCAAGCCATGCCGCCTGCCTAGTCCTTGCTCTCGTTCTGGTTTCGCTGCCGTCCCTCGACCGCGAGCCACACTACCGTATCCCACGCGTTGTGAATCCCGATGAACACGAGCAGGAGCGTCACGCCGCCGATGAGAAACAGCGCGTCGGTCGGGTGACTTGCCAGCTTCAGGGCGGCGCCAAAGAGGATCGCATAGGCGGCAAAGGGGAGCATCGTGTGCCAGATCCAGTCTTCCAGGACCGGACTGTAGTCACCTCGCGCACGGGCTCGTCGGATGACGACGATCATGTAGACGACACCGGCAGCTGCAGTGAGCGTCAGCGGGATATGGACGCTCCCCAGGTCCGGCCACGGCGCGCTCAGGATCGCCGAGATGAGGAGTGCCGTGCAGAAATGCACGACTGAGGGGGTGCCGTACGTTGCGATGTCGTGGCTCGAGCGGACGCGGGGCAAGTCGGCTACCAGGGCCATGACCACGAACTGGAGACCCGTGAGCGCGGCGGCCGACGAGCCCAGAATAACATAGAAGCTTTCCCACCCTGCAAGCGTGGATTCCGCCACGGAGACCTCTCTGGAAAGTTCTGAGAGGTGGAAGCTGAGTCCTGCAGAGGCTTCAATCAAGCGCCCTGTCCCGAAAGCAAAAGGGCGCCTGTCAGGGCGCCCCATGCCGGGAGTTGCAAGTGTACCGGGTGTTACGGGTTGACCTGAATCTGGCCGACCATGTTCGGGTGGATCGAGCAGTGGTAGTTGTACGTGCCGGCCGTTGTGAAGTTGTGGGTAAACGTCGTCCCCTTGAGCAGGTTGCCGCTGTCAAAGGTCGGATTCGCCACGCTCTCGACGACATGATGGGTCACATTGTCATCGTTGCCGAACTCGACGCTGACCGAGGCCGCGCCGTTCAACGAAACCGTGAAGGGGTCCGGGCTGAACGCCGTGTTGGTCTTGTTCTCAGCACCGTGCACCATGATCACCTGTGCGCCGGTTGGAGTCGGGAAGTTGCTTCCACCACCACCACCGCCACCGTAACTTGTCGAACTACCACATGCCATGCCCGCCAGCCCCACGAGGGACAGTGAGAGGAGGGCCGAGATCCTGCGACTGCGCGATGAAGACATACATCCTCCGTAAGAATTCCCGCCTGCCAGAGCAGGCGAACGCCGAAATAATGACACAGGAAGGTACGACTGAGGCAGGATCTGCGTCACACTCGGGGAGGGCGTCCGCGTGTAGGAATTCCGCCTACAATTGCAGGTGAGTGCGAACTAACAACGGATGAAGGACGACTAAGGCAGGATCTGCGTCACACGCGGGAAGTCAGTCGCGCTGCCTCCCTCCAGCCGATGTCTCTGCGGAAGATTTTCCCATCGAACTGAATTGCTTCGGCTGCTTCTCTGCTCTTCGCCTGGGCCTCTTCGAAGCTCGAGGCGACAGCGCTCACATTCAGCACTCGACCTCCCGCCACCCGCAAGGTGCCGTCTGCATCACGCGCGGTGCCGGCGTGAAAAACGGTGACTTCCGAAGGAAGCGATTCGGGAATCGTGATTTCCGTTCCCTTCATTGGAACCTCCGGGTAGCCGCGAGCGGCGAGGACCGTCGTGACGGCAAAGAGTCCAGGCTCGAGAGACAACGCAGTCGGCGCCTGCCCCCGTGCCACACTGGCCATGCACTCCGCGAGACCGCCGGCGAGCAGAGGGAGAATGACTTGCGCCTCGGGGTCTCCGAACCGGCAATTGAACTCGACGACGCGAGGGCTGCCGTCGGGGCCGATCATCAGGCCGGCGTAGAGCACTCCGGAGAAAGGAGCCCCTTCACGGGCAAGCTGCTGAAGTGTCGGAAGCAGAACTTCATGCTGCGCCCGCTCGAGGAGAGCGGGAGTGCCGATGGAAACCGGGCTGTAGGCACCCATGCCGCCGGTGTTGGGTCCGTGGTCTCCCTCGCCCAACCGCTTGTGATCCTGCGCCGCTGGAAGCAGCTCGACTTGGTGTCCATCGGTGATCGCGAGCAGCGACAGTTCCTCGCCTTCCATGAATTCTTCGATGACGACGACCCGGCCGGCCAAGCCAAATCGACCTTCTCCCAGCATGGTGCGAACCGCGCTGCGCGCATCGGCGCGGGTCGCGCAGACCACGGCACCCTTGCCACCGGCGAGACCCGAGGCCTTCACCACCAGCGGTTCGGCGTGACTGTCCACGTACTGAAGCGCCTCGTCGAGGCGATCGAACGACCGGCTCGCCGCGGTGGGGACGCCCGCCTTCTTCATCACTTCCTTCGCGAAGGCCTTCGATGCCTCGATCGCCGCCCCTGCAGCTCCGGGTCCGAACACCGACCGACCCTCGGCCCGCAGCCGGTCGGCAAGTCCCAGCGCGAGGGGCTGCTCAGGTCCTATGACGGTGAGATCGACGCCGTAGGCATCCGCCGCGTCGGCGAGGCGATCGATGTCGGTGGCGGAGATTTCGAGATTGGTGGCGATTTCCGCGGTGCCGGGATTGCCCGGCGCGCAATAGATGTCGGCGGAGGGAAGGTCGTGACGAAGCGCCCAGCACAGCGCGTGTTCCCGTCCTCCACCTCCGACGACCAGTACTCTCATTTCTCCTGCGCTTTCCGGAAGGCCTCTCCCACCCGGCTCGCAGCCTTCTTGGCGGCGTCGACAACCTGATCCAGCGTCTCCCGGGTTTCACGGGCATAGTGACTTCCCGCCTCGGCGAAATCATCCCGGAGCGGCCGCGAAGCAGTCTCCGGCCCTCGCCTGGTGTACTCGCCCCGAAGAATCCGGTCGTACTCCCCGGTTGCCATCCACTGCTGCAGTTCGCCGGCGCGCACCGTGTGCATCGGATGGGTGAGTGCCAGGGTATTTAGGATCTTGTAGATCACATCGAGACCCTCGTTGCTCTGGGAGTATTCCTGCGCCTGGGCCATGAAAGCGTCGAGGTTGAGCTGACCCACCACGTTCGGCGGCCGCACCCCGCCCGACATTTTCATGAAGAGCCGCTGGGACGCGAGGGGATCCTGGCTCCCCAACAGGCCGGCACGATCGCTCGAGAGCTCCGACTTCCGCATCCATTCGAGCAGGGCGAGGCGGATCGGGAGCAGCGCGATTCCCGCGAGAATGGGCAGTGCCGAGAAACTCACCAGCAACAGGATCTCGGCGATGGTGCGATAGAGCGCATGGCCGCTCATTACGTGTCCCATCTCGTGCGCGATGAGGGCTCGCATCTCCTCGTCGTCGAGCATTTCCAGGGCGGCGGAGTGCAGGACGATGAAGGGATCGTCCACGCCGTACGCTCCGGCGTTGAAGATCGGAGTCTGGGTAACGAAAAGCTCGGGGACCTTGGGCCAGTCGAAGGTGGTGCAGACCTCGACATGAGTGCTGTAGAGCGTGGGAAATTGAGAGGGGCCGGCCTTCACGGCGTTGGCCTGGAACAGGAGGCGAATACCCCGCTCTCCGCCCAGGAGCGCCACGATCTTGCGGACCGCTTCGTCGAAGCCGGGAATCGCCCGCATCGCCTGAAGCGCGGCGCGATCAGCAGGGTGCTCCCATGAAACGGCGGCAATCTGGGGGAGGGTACGCCGCGGCCGGGTGCTTGGAACCGAGGTGCTCATAGACGGCTCGTCCGTGGTGAGGAGAGCGACCCTACGTCGTGAATTCTACTTCGTTTCATTCTGATACGGAACGACGGTTCTACCCCAGGGCCTGCTCCAGATCCGCCATCAGGTCGTCGGCGTCCTCGATCCCGCAACTCAGGCGAATCAGGCTGTCGGTGAGACCCATTGCCTCACGCATCGCGATCGGAACTGACGCGTGTGTCATGGACGCGGGATGGCCGATCAGGCTTTCCACTCCGCCCAGGGACTCGGCGAGCGCGAAGATTTTCGTGCGCTCGGCCATGCGCCGGGCCTTCTCAGGGTCGCCCAGGTCAATCGAGATCATCCCGCCGAAGCCGCTCATCTGGCGGCAGGCCAGGTCGTGCTGGGGATGGGATGGCAGGCCGGGGTAGTAGATCTTGGTGATGGCACGATGTTGGCTGAGCCATTGGGCAATGCGGCGCCCGTTTTCGTCGTGCCGGCGCATGCGGAGCGGCAGCGTCTTGATGCCGCGCAGCGCGAGCCAGCAGTCCATAGGACCGGGAACTGCGCCCGCTCCGTTCTGAAGAAAGCCGATCCGCTCGGCGAGGTCGTCGCGCGATGTGACGACGACACCGCCCACCATGTCGCTGTGCCCGTTCAGGTACTTGGTCGTCGAATGAATGACGATGTCCGCCCCGGATGAGAGCGGCCGCTGGAAGAACGGTGTCGCGAAGGTATTGTCGACGGTGAGGAGCAGCCCGCGCGCCTGAGTGAGATCGCCCACCGCGGCGAGATCCGTGATATGCATCATCGGATTGGTTGGCGTCTCGCAGTAGATCATCCGGGTCGCGGGTGTTACGGCCCGCTCGATATTCCGGATATCACGCGAATCCACGAACGTGAACGTGAGTCCCAACCGGGCGTAGACCCGTTCCATCAGCCGGTGGGTTCCACCGTAGACGTTCTCGCCGCAGACGACGTGGTCTCCGGCGGAAAGCAGCTTGAGCACCGTGTCGGTCGCGGCGAGACCGGAGCCGAACGCGAAGCCATACTGCCCGCCCTCCAGGCTCGCGACATTGCGCTCCAGCGCCTCGCGAGTGGGGTTCTGGGTTCGAGCGTACTCGTAGCCCTTGTGGCGTCCCAGACCCTCTTGGACATAAGTACTGGTCTGGTAGATTGGTGTCATCACGGCCCCGGCCAGCGGATCTTCCTGCTGGCCGGCGTGCACTGCGCGGGTGGAGAAGCCCCGATCCAGATCGTTCGAGCGAATCCTGGTCATTGCAAAGGAGAAAGGGTGGCGGGAACCTAATGGCCCTGAACAAAGCGCGGCAAGGTGACGGAGAAACCGGTGGATCGATCGCCCGCTAAAGGGTTCAGGGGGCATTTACGAGGAGTCACGCCCGCGGAGCCCCGGGTGCTCGCACCGCGCGCGCTCGTGGCCGACGACGACCTCAAGGTGCGCAGCACCATGGTCCGCATGATTCAGAGCCTCGGCTTCACCTGCCTCGAAGCGGGGAGCGGTGAGGAGGCTCTGGCTCTGCTCGAGAGCGAGGGTGAGGTCCCGCTGGTCATCTCCGACATCAACATGCCGGGAATGGACGGGCTGGGGCTGTTAGAGGGAGTCCTCGCGCGCTATCCCGACACGGCGATCATTATGCTCTCCGGCGTCGCCGAGGTGAAGACCGCGGTGTCATGTCTGGAGAAGGGGGCGCTCGATTATCTCCAAAAACCAGCTATGCTGGAGGAGGTCCGGGCCCGGGTGCTCAAGGCTCTGGAGAAGCGCGAGCTGCTGCTCCAGCGGCGGTTCTACCAGAAGAATCTCGAACGGCGGGTTCGAAGCCAGGCCACCCGGATCAGCGAGCTGTTCCTCGAGGCAGTGCAGACGCTGGCTCACGCGCTTGAAGCGAAGGACGCCTACACCCAGGGCCATTCTCGCCGCGTCAGCCGCTATGCCGTGAAGACCGCACTGCGTCTCGGCTATACGGGAGAAATGCTAGAGCACATTCGCCTCGGTGCGGAACTGCACGACATCGGGAAAATCGGCACCCGCGAAGCGGTGCTTAACAAACCCGGTCCGCTCACTCCCGACGAATTCCAGCACATCACCGAGCATACGCTCCTCGGCGAGAAAATCCTGGCGCCGCTGGCGCGGGAAAAGGGCGTGGTCCTTCGGATCGTACGCTCCCACCATGAGCGGATGGACGGCAAAGGATTCCCCGACGGGCTCAAGGGCGATCTCATTCCCATCGAGTCCCGCATCGTTGGAGTGGTGGACGCGTTCGACGCCATGACCACCAACCGAGCCTACCGTCCTTCGCGAAGTCCTGCCGACGCCTACACTGAGCTCCGTAGCTGCTCAGGAACCCAATTCGATCCCGCGGTTGTTGAGGCGTTCATCAACGCGTTTCCGGATCCGACGGCGTTGCCCATTGACGTGTAGGTAGGCGGTTAGTCGGGAGGGCGGAACGGCGGTAAAGCGATCGACCGCCTCGACCGCCTCGTCCGCCTAGTTCGCCCTTCCCGCCTTCCCGCCCTACCGCCCTCCCGCCTTCCCACCCACCTTTCCGCCCATGTCCGACACCTTGATGATCAGCGTTTCCGGCATGCGTGGCATTGTCGGCAAGGACCTGACACCCGAACTCGTCGCGCGCCATGCTGCGGCCCTTGGTGCCTGGGCCCGTCAGAACGGCAAGCCGGTCGTCGTCCTGGGGCGGGATGCGCGCACCAGTGGAGCGATGTTCGCCCGAGCCGCCACCGCGGGCCTCATGTCGGTGGGTGTCGAGGTCATCGATGTCGGCGTAGTACCGACGCCCACGGTGCAGCTCGCGGTGGAGCATCACCATGCCGGGGCCGGGCTCATTGTCACCGCCAGTCACAACCCGATCGAGTGGAACGCCCTCAAATTGGTCGGTCCCGACGGGATCTTCCTCGACGGCGCCGCCGGCAATGCAGTCCGCGCCCTCGCCGAACAGGGGCCGGCTCGTACAGGATGGGATGGAGTCGGCCAGTATCGCGAAGATCGCGATGCGATCCAGCGGCATCTCGAACAGGTGCTCGCCCTTCCGGGCCTCGACGTCGCGGCGATTCGGGCGAAGAACTTCACCGTGGCGCTCGATTGTGTCCGTGGTGCTGGCGGAACCACGATTCCACAGTTGTTGGAACGACTGGGATGCCGAGTCTCCGGAATCAATCTGGAGACCGACGGAAAATTCCCCCGGGCACCCGAGCCGCTCCCCGAGAACCTGGGCGAGCTTTCTCGACTGGTTCGCGAGAGCGGCGCGGTGATTGGTCTGGCGGTGGATCCCGATGTAGACCGCCTGGCCCTGGTGGATGAAACGGGGCGTCCGATCGGTGAAGACTACACCTTGGCTTTCGCGGTGCGCGCTGTTCTCGATGGGTCCGGTCCGGCGGCCCGCCGGTCCGCCGGTCCGCCGGTAGTCGTCGCCAACCTCTCGACAAGTCTTGTCGTCGAGGACGCTGCCCGGATGTGTGGCGCCCGTTTCGTCCGCGCCGCAGTGGGTGAGGCGAACGTCGCTCGCGCGATTCGGGATGAGGAGGCGGTAATCGGGGGGGAGGGGAATGGGGGTGTGATCCTCCCCGCACTTCATATAGGGCGTGACGCACCGGTGGGTGTGGCGCTAATTTTGCACCTTCTCGCCCGATCCGGGCTGGCTGTTTCCCGGTTGGTCGCCGGCCAGCCGCAGTACCGGATAGTTAAGGCTAAGGGACAGCGAGGCAAGGACTTGGGTCCCGTCTACGCGAAGCTGACCGCGCGATTCAGCGATGCGGTAGCGGATACTCGTGATGGACTGCGGCTCGCATGGAAGGACAGATGGGTACACATTCGGCCTTCGGGAACTGAGCCGATCGTGCGGTTCATCGCCGAAGCGCCAACCGCCGAAGCAGCCGAACAACTGGTGTCGGCCTGCCGCGAACTCATGGCATAGCGAGGCTCCTCAGGATGTGTGGCATTGTGGGATATGTGGGCCCCCGCCAGGCTGCGGGCCTGTTGCTGGAGGGGCTGAGAAGGCTGGAGTACCGCGGGTACGACTCTTCAGGGATCGCGGTGGTGAACGGGGCCGGCCTCACAGTCATGAAGCAGGCCGGGAAACTCTCCGCACTCGAGAAGCAGCTGGAAGGATCGATGCCGAAGGGAAGCCTCGGCATCGGCCACACTCGTTGGGCGACGCATGGTGCTCCCACCACGCCGAACGCGCATCCTCACACCGACCAGACCGGCCGTATCGCGCTGATCCATAACGGGATTATCGAGAACTCAGGCGCCATCCGCCGCGCGCTCGAGCAGCGCGGTCACACCTTCAAGTCCGAAACCGATACCGAAGTGCTCGCCCACCTGGTTGGCGAGTGCTACAACGGCAATATCGAGGAAGCCGTAGCCCAGGCGCTGAGAGAAGTCGACGGTGCCTACGGCATCGCAGTGATCTGCTCCGAAGAGCCCGACGTTCTGGTCGCCGCGCGGAAGGGATCTCCGCTCCTGGTCGGCGTGGGGGAGAACGAGTGGTTTGTCGCCTCCGATGCCTCCGCCATCCTGGCCCACACCCGCTCCGTCGTGTATCTCGATGACGGCGAGATGGTGGTGCTGAACCGGAAGGGCTACCACGTCCGCGATCTGGCCGCGACCAGAATCGAGAAGCCGGTCAATCAAATCGAGTGGGACATCGCCACCATCGAACGTGGCGGGTATTCCCACTTCATGCTGAAGGAAATCTTCGAGCAGCCCGACACCGTGCGCAACACGATGCGGGGCCACCTGCTCGAAGAAGAGGGGACCTCGAGAGTCTCGGGGCTCAATCTCACCGACGACGACATCAAGCGGATCAACCGGATCGTCATCACGGCCTGCGGCACTTCGTGGCACGCCGGCCTGATCGGCGAGTACATGCTGGAGGAGCTGGCCCGCATTCCGGTCGAGGTGGAATACGCCTCCGAGTTCCGTTACCGGAATCCGGTAGTGGACGACCACACGCTGGTCATCGGGATCTCGCAGTCGGGCGAGACGGCGGACACGCTCGCCGCCATTCGCGAAGCCAAACGGCGGGGCGCCCGGACCATCGGCGTCGTGAACGTGGTGGGTTCGACCATCGCTCGCGAAGTGGACGGCGGTATCTACCTTCACGCCGGTCCCGAGGTGGGTGTCGCGAGCACCAAGGCGTTCAGCAGCCAGGTGATCGCGCTCGCTCTCATTACGCTGCGCTTCGCCCGGCTCCGCAACCTGAGCATTCTCCAGGGCCGGCAGATCATCCAGGCGCTGCGTGCTCTGCCGGAGCAGGTGCAGCAGATCATCGATCGGGCGGACGAAGTCGAAGCGCTCGCCGAGCGGTTCTGGCGCACCAACAACGCACTCTACCTGGGACGGGGAGTCAATTTCCCGGTGGCGCTCGAGGGTGCCCTCAAGCTCAAGGAAATCTCCTACATCCACGCCGAGGGGTATCCGGCGGCGGAGATGAAACACGGGCCCATTGCCCTGATCGACGAGAATATGCCGGTCGTGTTCATCGCGCCGCGCGACGCGGTGCACGGCAAGATCATTTCCAACGTGGAAGAGGTCCGGGCCCGCGGTGGGCAGGTCATCGCCATCAAGAACGACGGGGACGACCAGATCAGCCGTCTGGCCACCGCAACCTTCACTATCCCAGAGACGATCGATCTGCTGACGCCGATCCTCGCGATCGTCCCGCTGCAGCTCTTCTCGTACTACGTGGCGGTCCGCCGCGGCTGCAACGTGGACCAGCCGAGGAATCTGGCGAAGAGTGTAACGGTCGAGTAAGCCGTCAGACGGAAGCCTCAGCCGTCAGAAAAAGCCGTAAGCCTTAAGCCATAGGCCTCAAGCTCTGATTGGAGCTTAGGGCCTTTTGCTTATGGCTGACGGCTGCTGGCTGACGGCTGCTCTAGTCCTTCATCATCTTCAGCAACCCACTCTTCAGCGACTGCCAGACCATTCCCCAGAAGCTGTCGCTGTTCTTGAGCTCGTACTTGATGGGGACCTCGGGCCGGTAGCTTTTCTCGCCGGGACGGTTCGAGTTCCGCACCATGGCGTTTGCCGCCTTGCCCATCAGCTTTTCCTTGAGCCCGCGCTTCTGGCTCACCCGGTTGACGATTTCGAGGTTGAGGCTGTCGAAGATCGAGGAGAATTGTCCGGAGGACAGTCCGTTCGCGACCTTGAAATTGAAGCTGACCGTGTCCATCTGCCCGCGCTTGAGTTTGACCCCGGCTGCGAACAGCAGCATCGAGTTGAGCTCCTCGGGCTCGAACTTGCCGAGACTTCCTGTAACACTGGCGACGTGCTTGCCGCGAGTCTGGGGGACTTCGATGTGCGCTCGGACGGCTCCCTTCCCCATGAGCTTGGCGGTGGCGTCGATAACCGCGGTGGGGTTCGCGTTGCCACCGAAGCCTTCCTTGTTGCCGACCTTGGTCACCAGGGCCTTGATGTCGGAAAAATAGAGCAGGGCGATCTCGGGACGCCCCGAGTTGAGCTCGCCGTAACGCACGACGCCCTTTTTCAGGGCGATGCTATCCACCCGCACCGCCCAGTCCAGGCCGGCGAGGCGCTGGGACCACATGGTGCGCGGTTTCGGCGGGCCCGACGGAAATCGGCGATCTGCCAGCACATCGAGGGTCATGCTCCCGACTCCGATGCGACGCAGCTCAATCCGCTCGCCCAGAGCCCGGCGGAGCAGCGCACCCTCGACCTCAAGTTGTCCCAGGTTGAGTCTGATTCGGCTGCGTCGCCGGTTGTTGCGCGCGAGCCATCCTTGATCGTTGGCTCTAGGGCCGTACGTCAGCGTATCTACCGTGAGTTTTTCCTCGCGGTTGGAGCGCTTGACGCCCTCCACGTATAAGGCCGAACTCGCCAAATTCGCCGGGACCGATCGAGCCCGCCGGACGGTCAGCACCGTATCCTTGGAATCGAGTCGAATCGCCACCGTGTCCACCACGACCGAATCCGCTCGTGGCGAAAGGTGAAGCGCCGTCTGCAGGTCGATGGATACGCCCTCGAATACCCGGCGGTTGAGACTGTCCAGGGCCAGGCCGCGAAGCTCCAGCGTGAAGTTGCCGAGCGAATCCTTGTTAACGGCTTTTCCCAGCTTACTGACCGACAGCACGCTGGCGTGTTTCACGGCGATGAGATCGATCCGCGCCTGGCGAATCTCCGCGGGAAGCCAAGCGGCCACCGCATTGTAGAGCAGGGTGTCAAACTCGACTGGCGCCACCGGAATGGAATCTTCTTCGGTCACCGCGACAACCTCCGGCGGAGCCTTCTTTCCACTCTTCTCCTGGAGTTCACTCAGGACCGGGTTGTCAATTCGCACCTCGTCCAAGCGAAAGCTCTGGTGCTTGATGACGTCCCGGAGGTCCAGTCCCAGCAGCGACACCCGCGGGGTTTGAGCGGTGAATCGTACGTACCGGGTCGAGTCGCGATGGTCGTACCGGATGCGAATGTCGTTGATGATGAGGTGGCGCTTGGCAAAGCTCAGGTCCAGGGATCCGAAATCAACCGATAGGCCCGAGACGTCTTTCTCGTTGAGCATCGCGAGCGTCCGCTCGCGAATGTACTCATTGACGTTGGCGCGGAGCGCACCCTCGAACCGCTCGGGTAACAGCGACAGCGCGAGGGTGAGGACCACCACGACGATCCCGAGCCCGAGGAGCCACCACTTCGTCCGCCGGCTCATGGCAGCTGCCCCGTCACCACTCGGTTCTCCCCGCAGGTAGAGCGAGGAATGGGGATGACGTGGCACGCCTTGGGGTAATGCGACATACGCCTCCTACTTCGGCGATCGTGATGCTGAGTCTAGGATCATATGGGCCGGTCAGGGTTCTGGCGAGTGGCGGCCGGCCGATGCGGCACATTGGTTGAAGCGTGTGAAGAGAGTGTGAGCGCTGATAGCTGAGGGCTGACCGCTACTTCTTGACCGTCTTCACCAACCCGCTGCGCAGCGATCGCCAGATCCCGCCCCAGAAGGTCTCCCCCAATTTGTATCGGTAGGAAATCGGTACAGGGTCGAGCTTGCCCTTGTCGTCCGGCATGTTGCTGCTGCGCATCATAAACTTGTTGGCGAAGAAGGTCTTCAGCTTCTCGTCCAGCCCTTTCTTTCGTGTGGTCCGATCCACGATTTGGACCGTCAAGCTGTCGTAGATCAGAGTCATATCTCCGGTCGCTTTACCGTTAGCTACCCGAAAGCCGAAGGTCGCCCGGTGAGCTCGGCCGCTGGTCACCCGCACCCCCATCGCGGTAAGAAGAAACCGGTTCAACGCCTCCGCACGGAGATCCGCCGCTTTGCCCTCGGCCCTCATGGCGAAATGATCCGGAACGACTGGGACCTCGAGCCGGGCCTCGAGCGATCCCTGACCCATGAACTGTCCCTTGGCCAGCATCACGGCCGGAGTAGAAATCCTGGTGCTGTCGGGATGGTTGCCCAGTCCTGTGATGGTGGCCGAAATGTTCGAGAACCACACCACCGCCGGCTCCGGGCGGTTGGCCTTGAGCTCGCCGTAGTGGATGTAACCGTGCTCCAACTGTACGGTGTCGACCCCGAGGCGCCAGGAAGCCTGGGCCAGGACCTGGGGCCACAACTGGCGTGGCCTTGGGTGCGGGTCGGTCCGGGTATCGACTATGGCATCGATTCGGAGCGAATCGATCCCGACCCGCTGCACCACCGCCTGCCCCCGGGGCAATGCGGCCGCCTTGACTCCGCTGCCTTTCATGCCCTTCAGGGACAACCGGACCCTGGTCCGCCGGTTGGGGCCGTGGGCAAAGAACGCCGAATCGGTCTTGAGCGGCTCGTAGGCGATGGTATCAAGCGAGAAGGTCCGTCCGTGATGCCCCCGCTTGAAGCCGCCGAGGTAAAGTGAGTGCCCGCTATCGGTGGGGAAGGTGCGGAGCGAGGTGAACTCGACGGTGGTGTCGTTGGGATCCAGCTGAAGGACCAGGCTGTCAATGCGGAGCGAGCCGCGCAGGCCGCTGGTGAGGTGAAAAAGCGAAGCGGCAGAGAGTCGGGCCGATTCGAACACTCGCCGCTCCGTACTGTCCAGCTGAATGCCTCGGATCCGGAGCGCCAGACTGGAGGTCGAATCCCGGGAAGCCTTGCTCCCTTCTCGGGCCGTAGAAACGATCGTGGCGTCGTCCACCGCTATCAGCTCGATGCGGGCGTTGCGAAAGTCGTCCGGCAGCCAGCTGGAGACCAGGTTAAAGACCACGCTGTCGAGGGCCGGAATCTGGGCCGCGAGTGAGTCGGGTACTACCTCGTTTTCATCAGCCGCCGAGGCAGGGATGGGCGGCGGCTTGGCGCCGCTATCGACCGATTCGCGAAGCCGACTCAGGACCGGACTGGAGAGCCGCACGGCGTCGAGCCGGAGATGCCGGTGCCAGATCACGTCTCCCAGGTCGACGCCCGTCAGCGTGATTCGCGGTACCGTGGCCTGGAAGCGCTCGTAGCGGGTGCTGTCCTTGTTGTCGTAGCGGATCTTGAGGTCGTTGATGACCAGCCGTCGGCGGACCAGGCTCAGGTCGAGTTTGGGGAAGGTGATGACCAGACCTTCTAGGTTCTTCTCCTGGAGAAAGGCCAGCGTGCGGTCTCTGATGTAGGCATTGACTGGCAGCATGAGGGCGCGCTCCAGCAGCCAGGCCCCGCCATAGATCGCGATGACGGTGAGCAGGAACGTGATGACGCCAAACCAGCCGACCTGTTTGCGAGTGACATGCAGTTTCACGTGGGGAGGCTCCAGGTCGCGCCGACCTCGGTGGCGACGATCCTGTCGCGTTCGGGTCCCGCCGCCGTGAGAAAGCGGCGGATCGGCTCATCAGGGGGTTCACGGCTCAGGCGGAACGTGGAGTGGTGCACCGGCATGACATACCGCGCCCGCAGATCCCGGGTCATTGCCCACGCCTGCTCCGGGCTCGCGTGATTGTCGATCCACGGGTCGTAGGCGCCAATCGGCACAATGGCCAGGTCCACTGGGGCTTCGGCGCCGATCTCGCGATAACGGTCGGTGTAAGCGGTGTCTCCCGCGAACACGACTCGCATGCCTTCGTATTCCAGCAGAAATCCGCCGTAGCCGCGGTGGCGATCGGTCATCAATCTGGCGCCCCAATGCCGGGCGGGAATCGAGCGGACTCCGATGCTAGAGACCTCCGCCTCTTCGCCCCACGACAGCTCCTCGACCTGCGTGAACCGGCCCAGAAGGTCGGCGTTTCCGCGGCTGGTGACGACCGGCGTTCGCCTGGGCAAGTAGCGCAGCGTGCCGTAGTCGAGATGATCCATGTGGGCATGAGAGATCAACAGCAGATCCAGCGAAGGGATATCTCTTGGACGGAGAGCAGCGGGAATGAGCCGGCGCGGACCGATCGTGCCCAAACCGAAATGCACGCCGACCCGCCCGCGCAGAGCGGGGTCGGTGAGGATCCAGCGTCCAAACAGGTTGAGGAGAACTGTCGCGTGGCCGAGCCAGGCGGTGGTCAGCCGATCATTGGACCAGGTGGACGGGTCGGGCCGGTGGGGGAGACGGCTACCACGCCGGCGCTGGTGAATCCACCGAGTGCCGGGGAAGGGACGCAACGGCATACAACTAAGTCTACCACCCTCGCAGCTTGGCTGGAGGCTTGAGCAGGATCAGCGACTCACGGTGTAGTCTCCCTGACGGGTCCCGGGAACCAGAATCCACCCCTTGGCGAGATCGAGTGTCCAGCCCGGTCCTGAGATCTTGCCCTTGGTAATTTTCGGGGCCGGGACGATCGCCTCTTGCCAGTCACGGATCAGTCCACCGCCGTCGGTCACGTCCAGAACACCCCAGCTGTCCACGATCCGCAAGGCCTCATACACCGGTCCCACCGAATCGAGCGGTTCGACCCGGTTGGGGTCGAATCCGACTCGCATGTCGCGGAGCGGGAGGCGCAGCACCGGTCCGGTGACGAAGCGTTGTCGCAGCTCGGCTTGGCGGGCGGTTCGTGCGATGGCTCGGGCCTCTTCCTCACGCGTTACCTGTTCATAGCCATAGACTCCGGCCCGTTGGGCCGCATCGACCAGGTTCGGAATCGGTGTGGGTAAGAGGGCGGTTGCCAGCAGCGCCGCGAGATCTTGACCCGGATTCAGCGAAGGGCGCCAGACCATCCCCAGCGCGTCGAGCAGTCGTCCGTAGGCGGGTCCGGTGTAATAGGCGAACGAGCGGCCCAGGCTCGCCGCGGTATCGAGCGTGGCCACCTGCCTCGCGATCGCGGAATCGCCGAAGCCGGCCAACGTCAAACCGGTATACTCGGCCAGGCCCTCGTTCATCTCGAGCGCCCGTTCGCTGCTTTCGGCCCCGGGAATGAGCTGACGGCGATAGCGCCGGAAGAGCACCGCGTCGCTCGCCGCAGTGCGGCGCGTCTCCCCTTTCGTAACCAGGGCTCGTTGTAGCGCGCGGCCCTCGAGTCGCAGCCACAGCCGGCCATCCCGGGTATCGAGATGGTCGTTCGTTGGGCTCGAGGCGGGGAAGCCGAGGCTGTCCTGGATCCGGTGCCAGCGCTCGTGCATCATGAGTGCCGCGCGAGATACTGGGTCTTTGGGCACCGGCAGCGCCACCATGGTCCATCGCCTGCCGGCCCAGTTGAAGCCGGTGTTGCTCACGTTCTGGTCCGCGGGCAGAGTTCCTACGAACACCGATCCCGCCGGCTTCAATCGCCCTTCACCATCGGCAATGTTGGCGATGATGGCGCGGGTATCACGATCCACCAGCATCATCGGTCCGGCGAGGGAAAGACCCCAGAGCAGTCCCGCGTCTCCGGCCGCGATGCTGTCGGCCTCCTGGAGGTACTGCCGGGTGAGCGCGGTGTCGCGTGGATTCCCCTGAGCAGCGACCATCGCTGCCTGCACTGAAAGGCAGGCGATGAGGAGCCCGAATCGGTTACGACGGCGGCGGACGGTCATGGGATCCTAGAGTAGCGGTTCTGGGAGAGATGCCGGAGCGGCTCTGCGGGTCGCGAGCCGGCCGCCGGCCTCCTCCGGCGAGTCCCTGAGCACATTAGAATAAGCCGATTCTTGGCCGTCCGAGTCCCACCCCACAGCGGAGATCCCAGGTGCGCGTCGTCCTGCAGCGCGTTACTCGCGCATCGGTCACGATCGAGGGCCGGATTGCTGGAGCGATCGACCGCGGGTTCTGCCTCCTCGTCGGATTCACCCATTCCGACACCCCAGCCGAGGTGGACTGGATGGCCGAGAAGGTCGCGAGCCTCCGCCTATTCAGCGACGCCCAGGACAAGATGAACCTTGGTTTGGACGAGGTGGGCGGTGGAATCCTGGTGATCTCTCAGTTCACCCTCTACGGCGACGCTGCGAAAGGCCGCCGTCCGTCATTCATCGATGCCGCGCGACCCGAAGTCGCGATCCCGCTCTACGAACGGTTCGTCGCCGCTCTGCGCGCCAAGGGACTCAAGATAGAGACCGGAGAGTTCGGGGCGATGATGCAGGTGGAGATATATAATGATGGGCCGGTAACCCTGATTCTTGAGCGGAATGCTTGATAGGTTGTGGGGAGTAGGTGGTGGGTAGTCGGGCCCCACTCCCCACCACCCACTCCCCACTACCGCTATCCCGTCATCATGCCTCACCCACTCATTCTCGCCTCCGCCTCTCCCCGGCGTCGTCAGCTGCTTGAGATGCTCGGCATTCCGGTCGAGGTCCGGCCGTCGCACATCGAAGAACAGCGAGGCCCGGGAGAAGCCCCGGTGGAGTACGCCGAACGACTGGCCCGGGACAAGGCACGCAGCGTGAAGGGGGACTTGGTCCTTGGGGCCGACACCATCGTACTGCTGGGCGATGATCTGCTGGAGAAGCCGGCGGACGCCGATGATGCTCTTGCGATGCTTCGGAAGCTGCAGGGCCAGACTCACCAGGTGATCACGTCGGTGGCCCTGGTTTCGAACGGGACCCTGCGACAGGCTACCGATATCACCTCGGTAACCTTTTCTCCCTGCGACGACGACTTCCTCCGAGCGTACATCGCAACCGGAGAACCGATGGACAAAGCCGGCGCCTATGGCATCCAGGGCTATGGTGCCGCTCTGGTCGAGCGGATCGACGGTGATTTTTTCAGCGTGATGGGGTTGCCGGTGAGGCTGGTGTTGAAGCTGCTGAAGGAATCGGGAACGGGGTACAATTTCAAATTGAGAATTGGTAATTGAGAGCTCAATAGTCATGGATTGTCGCTTTGAAATTATCAATTTGCAATTATCAATTAACAATCAAATCTTCACCTTCCACACCGGCACCGGCGCCCCCCGGTTCTTCACCGCAAGCGGCTCGAGCGGTTCCACGGTCGGCTTGGCCTTCAGCAGCTGGTACAGCGGGTCGCTGATCAGGATTTCTCCCTTCGAGGACTTGGAGCAGAGCCGTGAGGCGACGTTGACGGCGTCTCCGATCACGGTGTATTCGAGCCGCAGGTGGCTGCCGATGTTCCCGGCGAAGGTTTCGCCGTAGTTGATCCCGATTCCAACCCCGATCTGCGGCTTGCCCTCTTCCTCCCACTTCTCATTGAGCGCCACCAGGGCCCGTTGCATCCCGATCGCCGCGGCGACCGCGCGGTCGGGGTCATCGGCGTGGGAAATCGGGGCACCCCAGAGGGCCATGATCGCATCGCCGATGAACTTGTCCAGCGTCCCGCCATGGCTGAAGATCACATCCACCATCTCGGTGAAGTAATCGGTGAGCAGTCCCGCGATCGCATCCGGACTCATGTGCTCCGACATACTGGTGAAGCCGCGAATATCACTGAACAAGATCGTGACCGGGCGCTTGTCACCGCCCAGCTTGACGGCGCCCTGCTGCTGGGCGATCTCCGCCGCTACGTTGGGCGCGAAGTAGCGCTCGAAGTTGGAGCGTACCATTGCTTCGCGCTGGATCTGTTCGGCGAACCGGCTGGTCTTGATCGCGATCGCGGCAAGCCCTCCGAATGCGATCAGGAACTGCAGGTCCTCGTCGCTGAATGAATTCGTCGCGGTGAGGTTGTCCACGTAAAGGATGCCCAGCACCTGCTCCGCCGAGGCCATGAGCGGAATGCACATGGCGCTGCGGACGCTCTGGATCATGATGGACTGACCGCCCTTGAACCGGTCATCCGCTGCCGCGTTGTCGGATAGAATCGCGACGCGCTCCTCGACCGCCTTGCGCGCGATCGAACGGGGCACGTGCTGGGCCGAGGCATCGCCCAGGCGGCTCTTCGACATTCGGGGGATGAGCTCCCCGGTACCGTCGTTGCGCAGCAGCACCGAGACCCGGTCCACGTTCATCACGTCGAACGTCGTGGTCACCACCCGGCTCAACACCTTGTCGAGGTCCAGCTCTCCCGAGAGCTTCTGAGCCACTTCCAGGAGCAGCGAGAGCTTCTTGGCTTGCCGCTCCTGGGTCGAGACCCCCGCCACCTTCAGTTGTCCCACAGCGCTTGGGCTTCCCGATGGCGAGGGCGACATCACCGCCGGCATCCCGCCGCTCACCGAGACCTGGCGAACGATCGTCTGGTTGGGGGCCGGGGCCTGGCTGGCCGGCGGACGAAGCGGTGTGGCGTCGAGGGACTTGAGCTGGAAGACGACCTTGCCGAAGGTCACCGAATCATTCGCGGCGAGCGTCCCCTCGGTGACCCGCGTGCCATTGATAAACGTGCCGTTCGAGCTGCCGAGGTCCTTCACCGTCACGCCGGTCGTGTTGGGGACCAGCTCGGCGTGGCGGCGGGAGATGGTAGGATCGAAAATCGGAATGTCGCTCGTCACCGCCCGCCCGACGATGTACGCGTTCTTGGCGGAGAGGTCGAAATCCTGATCGCCGGTGAACGGGACGAGCTTGAAGGGCATGGGGATTTCTACTCCTCCCACCGCAGTCCCGCCAGCCCCATGGCTGCCAAGACGGCCCGCGCCTTGGCCTCGGTCTCCTTCCATTCACCCTGCGGATCGGAATCGGCCACTATGCCGGCACCCGCCTGCACCCATGCCCGATTCCCCTTCATCACTACGGTCCGGATCGCGATTGCGGTGTCGAGGCTCTTCCCGCCCCAGCCGATGTAGCCCACAGCGCCAGCATACGGACCGCGCCGCACCGGCTCCAGCTCGTCGATGATTTCCATCGCCCGGACCTTGGGTGCTCCGGAGACCGTTCCGGCTGGGAAGCAGGCAGCAAGCGCGTCGAGAGCGTCGAGCCCTTCCCGCAGGGTGCCACGCACCTCGCTCACCAGGTGCATCACATGCGAGTAACGTTCAATCACCATGAAGGCCGTGATTCGGACGCTGCCATATCGCGCCACCCGGCCAACGTCGTTGCGGCCCAAGTCAACCAGCATGAGGTGCTCCGCCCGCTCCTTGGGGTCGGCCTCGAGCTCGGTGGCGAGTAATGCATCGGCCTGCGGGGTAGCGCCTCGAGGCCGGGTGCCGGCGATGGGGCGCAGAGTGACTTCCTCGTTCTCGACCCGAACCAGAACCTCGGGCGAGCTTCCCACGATGTGCAGGTCGTCGCAATGGAGGAAATAGAGATAGGGCGCGGGATTCAGCGCGCGAAGGTACCGGTAGGTCAGCATCGGGTCCGGCGCCGTCAGATCCAGGCGACGGGAGAGGACGGTCTGAAAGGTGTCGCCCGCCGTGATGTATTCCTGGATCCGCCGGACTCCATCCTGAAATTTCCCGTCTTCGTAGGGTGAAGTCACCTTTGGAACCGGAGCTGCAGGGGGCAGGTGAAGCGGCCCGATCGGGGACGCTTGTCCCAGTCGCTCCAGCCATTCCCCGATCTTTTCTTCGGCCCCGTGATAAAGGCTTTCGAGCTGGACCCGCGTCATGTTCTCCACGACCTCGACGTTCGCGATGACCGTGGCGCGGTTGTACAAGTTGTCGAGAACGAGGAGGGTATCCGCCACCATCAGCACAGCATCGGGCAGCGAACGGTCGTCTCGGGGCGCGTTAGGGAGGCGCTCCAGGGTCCGGACGATGTCGTAGCCGATGAAGCCGACGGCGCCTCCGGTGAATCGGGGCAGGCCCGGAACTTCAACCGCGGGGTGCTGTCGCATCGTGGCGCTAAGGTGTTCCAGAGGAGCCACGTCCTCTCCGACCACCTGCCAACCGGTTTCTTCGCGCCAGCGTTCCGCGGTCCGGCCTCGGTAGCGGTAGACCTCACGGGGATTGGTCGAGAGGAAGGTGTAACGGGCCCACTTCTCCCCACCCTCGAGGGACTCGAGTAGAAAGCCGTAGGGGCCCCGGTGCAGCTTGGCAAAGGCGGAGACGGGCGTGTCGCCGTCCAGCACTACCTCACGCGTGACCGGAACCATCCCCGGCCTGGCCCGGGACAGAAAGACTTCGAGAGAATCCATGGGGAGGGAAGGGTACTATCTGGGTGCGCCCACCACAAACCGCCCAGGCAGCACCATGGGCGCCTCCAGATTGTCGGACGCGCGGCGGGTCGAAACGTAGAGCGCGTAACGGCCATCCTCGGTTTGCCGTCCGATCTGAAGGACCTGCTCGTAACCGATGGCGCTCCTGTATTTCGCGAGGGCGCCCTGTGGCGCCGAGAAGTGCACCGGATACTTGAACCGCACGATGCCGGTCTTGTCGGTTTCGACGGTCGAGGAGATGTCGAGCCCGTAGAGGCCGGGCCGGACACTTGCTTTCACCGTCACCGAATCGTCCGGTCCCTTGTTCTCGAACATGTCGGCGGGGAAGACCAACTCCGCGAAGACTCCGTTGTCGGGGGCCGGGTGCCGCATAATCACGGTGCGCGGTTGGCCGGTCTTGAAGATCACCGAGGTATCGGCGGGAGGTATCCCGCCAGCCTCGAGGAGATAGAGCTGGTCGACCGGAAGAGTCTGGGTGATGACGCTCTTGGGTCGCGGCGTGTTCGCCCCCCTGGAGCCGCAGGCGGCGACGCTGGCGCAGCG
>Ga0207674_10001996_pt1 | contig 25880 bp, 28 predicted proteins | sample KBSCornC72_FD_184303 | JGI IMG/M metagenome (GOLD analysis project Ga0207674, IMG submission 184303) | Corn rhizosphere microbial communities from Kellogg Biological Station, Michigan, USA - KBS Corn C7-2 (SPAdes) (version 2) | ecosystem: Host-associated > Plants > Roots > Rhizosphere > Soil ...
CCGATCCGATACTTGGCGGGAAGGTCGAGATCCAGGCGAACAGCCTGTCGATCATCCGCATCGAGGGCCAGGATACACAGCGCGCCTTCGCCAGTGCCGAATGGGACCTCCGCAAGCTCACCCCGTGGGGGCAGGAGGTCACCTTCACGGGGCTTTTGCGCGGCGACGTCTATCACACCGACGATTCCGCAGCCACGGACGTGGCCATCTATCGAGGCACCGACGGCTGGCACACGCGCGGGATTGCGGCTTTGGCGGCCGACATCAAATGGCCTTTCGTCGGCCCGTGGTTCGGCGGCACCCAGACGCTCGTCCCGCGGGTTCAAATCGTACTGACCCCCCCGACGCCCAACCTCGCCATACCCAATGAGGATGCGCGTTCGATCGACCTCGAGGACAGCAACCTTTTCGCGCTCAACCGCTTTCCCGGCTACGACCGCTGGGAGGATGCGTCGCGCATCACCTACGGCTTCGACTGGTCGGTCGAGCGCCCGAACTTCTCATTTACGAGCACCATCGGGCAAAGTTATCGAATCAGCCGCCAGGCCAGCATTTTCCCGGAAGGGACCGGGCTTACCGACCGCCTCTCCGACATCGTCGGAAGAACGCGCTTCCGCTACGGCCGCTTCATCGACATCACCAACCGCTTCCGAATCGACAAGAGCAATTTCACCCTTCGACGCGACGAGCTCGACCTCACCGTCGGCTCCGAGCAGACCTACGTTCAGCTTGGCTATCTCAAGCTCAACCGCGACATTGATCCCACCGTCGAAGACCTTCGCGACAAGGAGGAGCTGAGGCTTGCGGGACGGATCAAGTTCCGCCGCTACTGGTCGATCTTCGGGGCGACGGTCGTCGACCTAACGGACAAGAACGAGGATCCGCTGTCGCTGTCCGACGGATTCACACCGGTCCGGAATCGCCTGGGCATCCTTTATGAAGACGAGTGCCTGGAGCTCGGACTATCCTGGCGGCGCGACTATGAGCAGATCGGCAGCTTCCGCAAAGGAAGCACCTTCAGCTTTCATTTGGCTTTGAAAGGACTTGGCCGCTAAGGCTGCGTTCAGCGGGCTTCATTAAACGGCACCTCAGCGGGCCGGCAATCAAGGGAAAATCATATCGTGGCTGCAGTTTTTCGACTGACCTCTTCGCGCATATTATCCGCGGTCGCCGCATTGGCGATCGGCAGCGCAGCCATAGCCCAGGACGCACCCGACACTCCGGAATCATCGGATAGCGAGGCCTCGACCGGTCTCCGCCTTCCGGAAAACCCGCAGCTGTTCGGAAACGCCATGCCTTCCGTCGTCAAAGCGACCGCGATCGTGAACGGCGAGGTCATCACCCAGACCGACATCGATCAGCGTCTGGCCTTCCTGGCGATCGCCAACGGCCAGGACATCCCCGCGAACGAAGTCGAACGCCTCCGCCAGCAGATTCTTCGCAACCTCATCGATGAGGCACTGCAGATTCAGGCGGCCAAGACCGAGAAGATCGACATCAAGCAGTCGGACATCGACAAGACTGTTGCGCGCGTGGCGGCAACCGCCAAACAGACCCCTCAGCAGATGTCCGACTATCTCGACGCTCATGGCTCATCCATGAGGTCGCTGCGCCGCCAGATCGAAGCCGAGATCGCATCGTCCCGCCTGCAGCGCGCCAAGATCGAGAGCAGCGTCAGCGTCGGAGATGACGAGGTCAAGGCGGTGCTCGACAGGCTCAACGCTTCGAAGGGCACGGAAGAATATCACGTCGGCGAAATCTTCCTGTCGGCGACCCCCGACAACCAGGCGCAAGTCATCGCCAACGCCAACAAGATCCTCGACCAGCTCAAGGCGGGCGGGTCGTTCATTGGCTACGCACGTCAATATTCGGAAGCTTCGACCGCGGCCGTCGGCGGCGATCTCGGCTGGGTCCGGCCGGCCCAGCTGCCCGAGCCGATTGCCGCTGCGCTTCGCCAGATGGGTCCCGGAACGGTCAGCAACCCGATCCAGGTTCCGGGTGGTTTCTCGATCATCGCGGTCCAGGATACGCGCAAGATTTTGACACCCGACCCGCGCGACGCAGTCCTGACTCTCAAGCAGGTGTCGATCACCTTCCCAAAGGGCACGACTCGCCAACAGGCCGAGCCGACCGTCGCCCGCTTTGCCGAAGCGGCGCGCAACATCGGCGGTTGCGGCGGCGCTGAAAAGCTTGCCGCCGATTTCCACGGCGACGTGGTGGAGGCAGAAAAGAAGCTTCGAGAACTGCCGCAGACGCTTCAACAGATCATGCTTCCGCTCCAGGTCGGCCAGGCCACTCAGCCGTTCGGATCGATCGAGGAAGGCGTTCGTACGCTTGTCATCTGCGGCCGCGATCAGGCCGACAGCAACGAGCCGACCTATGACCAGGTCTTCAACCAGCTCAATGAGGAGCGGGTGAACCTGCGTTGGCGGCGTTACCTTCGCGATCTTCGCCGGGATGCGATCATCGAATTCCGCTAGGGCCGAATTTCCGATAAGCGCCACGCCCGTGGCGTCCTATCCCAACGAACCGCTGGCAATCTCACTGGGCGATCCGGCCGGAATCGGCCCGGAGGTCATTGCGAAGTGCTGGGACAACCGGTCGACCTTCGGTCTTCCTCCATTTGTGGCGATCGGCGATGGCCGGTCGATCGACGCGGTGTGGGACGGGCCAATTGAGGTCATCGACGATCCGCGTGAAGCGGACGCTGCGTTCGACGTCGGCCTGCCTCTGATCCAGATCTCGGCCGCGGAACCCGATATCCCCGGCCGCCCGAGCCTTGCCGGGGCGCATTGCTCGCTCGACGCGCTCGAGCTTGCGGTCGGCCTCGCGCGGTCCGGCTCAGCATCCGCGGTCGTGACGGGTCCGGTCGCGAAAGAGCAGCTCTACGCGATTGGCTTCTCTCATCCGGGCCAGACCGAATTCGTTGCGGAACGTTGCGGCGTCTCCGGAACGAACGTCGCGATGATGCTGGCGGGGCCGAGCCTCAGGACGGTGCCGGTAACGACCCACCTGCCCCTTTCGGTCGTTCCACGGGAACTCAACGGCGCGCTTATCGAATCGCGCGCTCGCGCGGTCCTTCGCGGCCTTCAGCGCAATTTTGGAATTACCGACCCTCGCCTGGCGGTCAGCGGACTCAATCCGCATTCGGGCGAAGCGGGATCGCTTGGCCGCGAGGAGATCGAGATCATCGAGCCCGCGATCGCTGCCTTGGCGGCGGAGGGTTGGCGCGTGAGTGGACCACACCCCGCAGACACGATGTTCCATGCGTCAGCACGCGCAAATTATGACGCGGCCCTGTGCATGTACCACGACCAGGCTCTCATCCCGGTCAAGGCGCTCCACTTCGAAGATGCGGTTAACATCACGCTCGGCTTGCCAATCGTTCGGACCGCGCCTGATCACGGAACGGCGTTCAATATCGCCGGAGAGGATCGGGCGGACCCCCGGCCGATGGCCGCAGCGATACGGATGGCGGCCCAATGCGCCGCGCTTCGCCTGGAAACTGCGTGACCGCTGCGCCCGAGCCGTTGCGCGACGTGATCGCCCGGCATGGGCTGAGTGCGAGCAAGGCTCTCGGGCAGAATTTCATCCTCGATCGGCAGTTGCTGGCACGGATCGCCGCCGTGGCCGGTCCGCTCGAGGGGCAGACGATCTATGAAGTTGGGCCCGGGCCCGGCGGCTTGACTCGGGCCTTGCTCGATGGCGGAGCCAAGGTCGTAGCGGTGGAGCGCGATCGACGCTGCATTCCAGCGCTCGCCGAACTGGAGGCCTGTTATCCGAGCCGCCTGGCAGTCATCCAGGGCGACGCCCTGGCCGTCGACGAGCGCGCGGTCGCGGGAGACGGCGCACGCGTCGTTGCGAACCTCCCCTACAATGTCGGGACCGCGCTCCTCCTGAAGTGGCTTGGGGGCCCGTGGCCGCCCTGGTGGCAATCGCTGACCCTCATGTTTCAGAAAGAGGTCGCCGAGCGGATCGTCGCAAGGCCCGGGACCGAGGCTTACGGTCGGCTGTCGGTCGCAACGCAGTGGCGTTCGGAGCCGCGAATCGCGATGACGGTCAACCGATCGGCCTTTGTCCCGCCGCCCAAGGTGACGTCGGCCGTCGTGCATATCGCGCCCAGGGAGGCTCCCGAGGGCGTCGATCCGAAGATCATGGAACGACTCACCGAGGCTGCCTTTGGCCAGAGGCGCAAGATGCTCCGCTCGAGCCTCAAGTCACTTCCGGGCGCGCTCGATGCGCTCGAACAAACTGGAATTGACGCGCAACGCCGAGCCGAAACGCTCAGCATCGACGAATTTATCGCTGTGGCGCGGCTGCTGAGCTAGTTGTTCTTCGGGACTTCCGGCGCCTTGGCCGATGCGACGCTCGGTCCGCGCGTGATCGCCGAAGAGAGCGCGGTCAACTGGGCGCATCCCTTGGGGCAAATCGTCTGCAGCTTCTGAAGGTTCGCCTGGGCACGAGCCGTCGCACCCATTTCGACCATTGCCTCACCCTGGACCGCGATAGCATCGGCATCATTCGGTTCGAGCAGAAGCGCCTTGTTGGCCATGCGGATCGCCTTGCCGAACAGCTGCTGCTTCTCGGCGACGCGAGCGAGGTCGACGAACGCCCAGCGGTTGCGCGGATCGACGGCAAGCGACGTCTCAAGCGCGTCCTCCGCCTGTTCAAGCTTACCGGCGGACATCAGGGCCTGCCCCTGATGCTGGAGCTCGACCGACTTCGGCGCGATCTGGTCGTCGGGACGCTGGCCGGACACGGGAGCGGCCAAGGCAAGGGCCCCGACCCCCATCAGCAACGCACGGGCAAATAGACGCATCAATCTCTCCACTTTTGCCGCCGCCCTACCATGAGCGCCGGAGCCGCGCGACGAAAAAGCCGTCGGTGCCGTCGTGACCCGGGGTCAACAAGCGTCCGGCACCGTCCAAACGCCCAGCGGCAAAGGGCGTTTCCTGCATTTGCCATGATGAATGGCGGCTGAGGAAGTCGTCAATCTGGCCTGCCCCTTCGCGGGACAGAAGTGAGCAGACCGCATAGATGAGAAGCCCGCCGGGGCGGACTAGCTCGGCACCGATGTCGAGAAGCCGCGATTGCGAGGCAACGAGTCGGTCGAGGCGCTCAGGACTCAGCCGCCAGCGGCCTTCAGGGTTCCGGCGCCACGTCCCGCTGCCCGAACATGGCGCGTCGACCAGGACTGAGTCGGCGGAACCGGACACGTCCGCGAGCTCCTCCAACTCTTTCGGCGGGTTCAGAAGGCGCGTTTCAATTGTCGCGCCCGCCCGCTCGGCTCGAGGCCGAAGCTTGGCAAGGCGGGCCCGATTGCTGTCCGTCGCAAGGATTCGCGCTCCGGGCGCGGCGCTGGCCAGCGCAAGTGATTTGCCGCCTGCCCCCGCGCACAGGTCGACGATGCTCTCGTCATTTCCCGGTTCGCAAGCGAGGGCGATCAACTGGCTGCCTTCGTCCTGCACCTCGACCAGGCCCGATTGAAATGCCTGGTGATCATCGATCCGGCTGTCCGGCGCCAATCGGATGCCCCACGGACTGAGCCGCGTCGGCATGGCATCAGGGAATTCCTTCAGCAAATCATCCCGCGATGCGCGTACGGCATTTACGCGGAGATCGAGCGGCGCGCGCTCGAGAAGCGAAGGCCATTCCTCTTCGGCGACGAGTGGCGACAATTCCGAAACCAGCCAGTCCGGAACGATCGCCGCACTCGACGCCATCTCATCCGCCTTCATCGGTTCCGGCCCACGCGGCTCACCGAAGAGCTCAAGCAAGGCCGCCTCGTCCTCCGCCAATCCGAGCACGGCCGCACGTCCGCTCTCGGGTCGTTCAGCGGAGCGGCGGATCGCCCGGAACACCAGCTCGCGCACCGCGCGCCGATCCTTCGAGCCGGCATAGCGGCGCTGCTTGAAGTAGCGGGTGACGATCGCGTCAGCCGGAGGCCCATCCACACGAACGGATGCGATGACTTCGTCGAGGACCTCGATCGCGGCCTGGAGCCGAGCTGCCGGGGTCATCGGCTAACGAGTCGGATAATTGGGCGCCTCGCGCGTGATCGCGACATCGTGGACATGGCTTTCGGAGAGACCCGCGTTGGTGATCCGAACGAATTTGGCGCGCTTCTGCAGCTCCGCGATCGTCTGTGAGCCCGTATAGCCCATCGCCGCCTTCACTCCGCCGACCAGCTGGTGGATGATCTCGCGGACCGGGCCCTTGTACGGAACCTGCCCTTCGATGCCCTCAGGCACCAGCTTCAGATGATCCTTGATGTCCTGCTGAAAGTAGCGATCGGCCGAGCCGCGGGCCATCGCTCCGACCGAGCCCATTCCGCGGTAGGATTTGTAGCTTCGGCCTTGGTAGAGGAAGGTCTCGCCCGGCGCCTCTTCGGTTCCGGCGAGCAATGACCCGACCATCACCGTCGACGCGCCGGCAGCCAGCGCCTTGGCAATGTCGCCGCTGGTGCGAATGCCGCCATCGGCGATCACCGGAACTCCGGATTTCGATGCGACCCGTGCTGCATCCATGATCGCCGTCAGCTGCGGCACGCCGACGCCGGCGATAACCCGCGTCGTGCAGATCGAGCCCGGACCGATGCCGACCTTGATCGCGTCGGCGCCGGCATCCACCAAAGCCTTCGCCGCCTCGGCCGTCGCGACGTTGCCGGCGACAACCTGCACCGAGTTGGAAGCGAGCTTCACCCGCTCGACCGCTTTCGCCACATCGACATTGTGGCCGTGGGCAGTGTCGATGACGATGCAATCGCACCCGGCCTCCATCAGGGCTTCGGAACGCGCATAGCCGGCATCGCCTACAGTGGTAGCCGCCGCCACACGCAGCCGCCCCTCGCCGTCCTTCGTCGCGAAGGGCGCAGCGACCGATTTTTCAATGTCCTTGACGGTGATCAGGCCCACGCAATGATCGTCGGAATCGACGACGAGCAGCTTTTCGATCCGCCGCTGATGAAGGATTTTGCGAGCGTCCGCTTCGGTCGTCCCGATCGGTACCGTCGCGAGATTGTCGCTCGTCATCAACTCGCTCACCTTTTGGCGCGGATTTTCGGCGAAGCGAACATCGCGGTTGGTGAGGATTCCGCACAGCTTTCCTGTCTTCTCGACGATTGGAATGCCGCTGATCCGGTTCGTCTTCATGAGTTCGAGCGCCTCAGCGAGCGTCTGGTCCGGCCTCATTGTGATTGGATTGACGACCATCCCGCTTTCGAAGCGCTTCACGAGCCGAACCGCGGCGGCCTGCACTTCCGGCTCGAGATTGCGGTGGAGCACGCCGATGCCGCCCAGTTGAGCAAGAGCGATCGCCATGTCGGCTTCGGTCACCGTGTCCATCGCCGAGGACAGGATCGGAATGTTGAGCGGGATGCCGCGCGTCAGCTGGGTCCGAGTGTCCGCCTGACTTGGGAGCACCGAAGATTCGAGCGGCTGCAGGAGGACGTCGTCGAACGTCAGTCCGAGGGGAATATCAGCAGTACCGTTGAGTTGGGCCATATCGGCCCATGACAGGGAGAACCGAATTTGCCAAGTGGCCGCTAGGAGTCGGCCCTCGCAAGCACCCGCCGCGCAGCCTCGACGTGCATCCGCTCGATCATCTCATTGTCGAAGCGTTCCGCCCCGCCGCTGAACGCCTCGACCAGCCGGCGCGCGCGCTCAATCTCGACATCGGACGGAGCGAACGCCCGGTGGCACGGCTCGATCTGGCTGGGGTGAATGAGGCTCTTGCCGTCAAAGCCTAGCCGGCGCCCGTCCTCGGCCTCGGCCAGAAAACCTTGCGGATCGTCGAGACGATTGAAAACTCCATCGAAGACCGGAACGGCAACAGCCCGTGCGGCGAGAACAATCAGCTGCAAGGCGGTCGAAATCGGCGCGCGCGTGGCGTCGAGGGGCAGGCGAAGATCGGAGCGCAGATCGTTCGTGCCGGCGATCAACCCTGCCGTTTGCGGAGCGATTTCCGCGGCAGCGAGCACTCCCGCCGCAGTCTCGATCATCGCCAGCACCGGCTTGCCGATCGCCTTGGCAACTCCCTGGACCAAATGCCCCGAGATGGCCCGCGGAACGACCGCGAAATCGGCTTCCGACCTGGCAGCCGCATCAAGGTCGAGCGAATGCCACTCGCTACCAACCGAATTCACCCGGATCGCGACCGGCATCGGCCATTCGTCCGCAACGGCCTCGACCGCCGCATCGCGCGCGGCCTTCTTGTCTTCCGGCTTCACCGCATCTTCGAGATCGAGCACCACCAAATCGGCGCCGAGAGTGCGGGCTTTGGCGATCGCTCTGTCGTTCGATGCCGGTAAGAACAGCACTGATCGAACGGCGAACAGGTCTTTGTCGCTTTTCTCTTCCGCTTGTCTCATCGCCGTCGCATCATGACGAGAAGACAATGAGCGGGGAAGTGTAATGCTGACGACTTTTATGACGGCGCTCGCGGTTCTGGCGCTGCTGTACGTGATGCTGGGCGTGAAGATCGTGCGCCAGGGTTATCGCTACACGATCGAGCATTTCGGGCGGTTCGTGCGCGTCGCCGAGCCTGGCTTCAACTACGTTATGCCCTTCTTCTACCGGGTCGGGCGACGCATCAACATGATGGAACAGGTCCTCGACATTCCCGGGCAGGAAATCATCACCAAGGACAATGCGATGGTCGCGGTCGACGGCGTCGTATTCTTCCAGGTGCTCGACCCCGCGAAGGCCGCTTATGAGGTGAGCGATCTTTACACCGCGATCATGGCTCTCTCGACCACGAACCTGCGCACCGTGATGGGATCGATGGACCTCGATGAAACCCTGTCCAAGCGCGACGAGATCAACACGCGGCTTCTCTCCGTCGTTGACAACGCCACCGAGAATTGGGGGGTAAAGATCACCCGCGTCGAGCTCCGCGACATTCGCCCGCCCCAGGACATCGTCAATGCGATGACCAGGCAGATGAAGGCGGAGCGCGAAAAGCGCGCGGTGATTCTCGAAGCCGAGGGCATGCGCCAGTCCGCAATCCTCAAGGCGGAAGGCGAGAAACAGTCGGCCATTCTCGAAGCCGAAGGCGGTCGCGAGGCAGCGTTCCGCGAGGCCGAGGCAAGGGAACGCTCGGCACAGGCCGAAGCTACGGCGACGAAGGCGGTCAGCGACGCGATCGAGGGCGGCAGCAGTCAGGCGATCAATTACTTCATCGCGCAAAAATATGTCGAAGCCCTCAGCAAATTCGCAACCTCACCCAATGCCAAGACGATCCTCTTCCCCGTCGAGGCCACCCAGCTCATGGGTACGCTCGGCGGCATTGGCGAGCTCGCCAAGGAAGCGTTTGGCGAGAGTGGCGGCAAGCTGGTTCCGGGCGTCCGCGCCAAGGCCGTGCCAGGCGTTCCCGAAAGCAAGTCATGAGCGGAGTTGACCTCGATCCTGGCTGGCTGTGGCTGATCGGCGGCGTCCTGCTGCTGATCATGGAGATCATCGCGCCCGGTTTCTTTCTCGTCTTCCTTGGCGCCGCAGCCATCGCCACCGGTCTGTTCACCGTGCTGTTCGATCTCGGGACGGCGTCACAGCTCGCCCTCTTCGCCCTTTATGCCGTGATTTCGGTCATGCTCGGCCGTCGCTTCTACGCGAACCGGGCGACGGACAGTGCCGACCCGCTATTGAACGATCGTGCGGGACGGCTCGTCGGAAGAGTCGTGACAGTCGTGCAGCAGGTCGATGATCACGGCGGACGTGTCCGCGTCGGAGACAGTGAATGGAGCGCGCGAGGTGGCCCTGCGGCCGCAGGCGAACGCGTGCGCATCACCGGCATTGACGGCAATTGCCTCAAGGTCGAAGCGGAGCACCTGCTTCCCCCCGCCTGACGGAGATCTTCGTGCCAACATTTGAGCTCACCCGTCGCCAGACGGTTGCGGCACTTGCCGCTACCGCTGCGCTCCCGCTGCTTTCCGCCTGCAAGGTCCAACCCGGCAAGAGCGGCGCTGCCGCAGGCGATGCAGAAGCGTCGAAGCTCCTGGATTCCATTGGCGAGAATCTGCTTCGCCTCAATCCGGAGTCCGCGACCAGCCTCGGCATCGATACGGGAAATCGCGCGCCGATGCGCACGCAGCTGGGCGATCGTTCGGCGGCCGGGCAGCGCAAGGTTGCCGATACGCTCAAGCTCGATCTCGCGCGAGCCGAGGCTGTCGACACCTCTGCCCTGTCCTTCCCCGTTCGAACGAGCGTCGAAGTGGTGAAAAGCGCCTACCGGACGGCGCTCGACGGCTTTGCGCTGCCTTACGGAGACGTCGCTGTCGGCGGATGGCGGAACACGCCCTATGTCGTGATCCAGAACGTCGGCGCCTATATCGACACTCCGAAGTTCCTCGACACGGATCATCCGGTCGAGAATTCTTCGGACGCCGAAGCCTATCTGACGCGGCTCGCCCAATATCCGGCGCAACTCGACGGCGAGCTCGAGCGGATGAAGTCGGCGCGCGCGCAAGGTCTCGTGCCGCCGGCTTTCCTGATCGACAAGGCGATCGCGCAACTCAGCCTCGCCGCGAAGAATGCCCACCAAGGCGACGGGATCGTCGATTCGCTGGTCAAGAGGACCAAGGCGAAGAACATTGCGGGCGACTGGGAAGCCCGGACTCGCAAGCTGGTGACGAACGAGGTTGCCCCTGCCCTCGACCGCCAGATTGAAGAGCTGAAGGCCGAACGGGCGACAGCCACGGACGACGCCGGCATGTGGTCACGCCCTCACGGTGATGAATATTATGCCTGGGCGCTCCGCGCTTCGACCACGACCAGGATGAGCCCGGACGAAGTCCATGCGATGGGCGTCGAACAGTTGAAAGAGCTGCAAGGCCGAATGGACCCGATCCTCAAGGGCCTCGGCTACACGCAAGGCAGCGTCGGTGAGCGGATGAAGGCGCTCGCAAAGGATCCTCGCTACAAATTCTCCGACGGCGACAAGGGTCGCGCCGAGATCATGGCCTACATCCAGGATCGCCTAAAGCTGATCCGCGCCCAGCTTCCCCGCGCGTTCAACACGATGGTTCGGGGCAATCTCGAAGTGAAGCGCATGCCGCCAGAGGAAGAGCCTGGCGCACCTGGCGCGTACGGCGGCGCCGGCTCGATCGACGGGAAGATCCCTGGCAAGTTCTGGATCAACCTCCGCACGACCGACCTGCACAGCAAGTACAGCCTGCCCGATCTCGCGGCGCACGAGGCCATCCCGGGCCACGTCTGGCAGGGCGAATATGCCAACAAGATGCCGCTCATCCGCAACATGCTGGCCTTCAATGCCTATTCTGAAGGCTGGGCGCTTTACGCGGAGCAACTGGTCGATGAGCTGGGGATTTACGACGACTTCCCGGCCGGCCGTGTCGGCTATCTTCAGTCGATCGCCTTTCGCGCCTGCCGGCTGGTGGTCGACACTGGCCTCCATGCCAAGCGCTGGACCCGTCAGCAGGGCGTCGATTTCTTCGTCAACGTCAACGGGTCGAACCCGCTCGAAGTGGCTTCGGAAGTCGACCGCTATTGCAGCTGGCCCGGCCAGGCCTGCGGCTACAAGGTCGGCCACAGCACGATCAATCGCCTCCGCGACAAGGCCAAGGCCGAACTCGGCAGCAAGTTTGACCTTCGTGCCTTCGACGATGCCGTCGTGCTCGGCGGCAACGTCCCGATGGATGTGCTCGCGATGAACGTCGGCGACTATATCGCTCGGACCAAGGGATAGCTGCGACAAGCCGCTCCAGGCGCAAGGCCGCTGCAATTCCCCTTCCCGACCGGTGAGCCTATTCTGCACGCCGGGCCAAAGGAGGAAGAATGAGCTGGTTCATTGGGCGTATGGAAGCGCTCTCCAATCCGGAGAGGGCGCGGCGGAAGGCCTTGGAGAAACTGCAGGGGCTGACCGAGCTGGACGATCCCGAAGGCCTCGTCGTGCCGATTCTCATCGACGCGATCGTCATGGCTGAATCCTACCGCGGAGCGCGGCATCAGATCAGTTTCCTTCCGGAGCTGACTCACAACGTCGATCGCCTGATCCGGGAGCTCAATATCATCGAGACGACGAAGGAATGGGCAGAGACCTAGGCCGCCCATTTTAACCACAGCGACTCGGTCGAGTCTCAAATTGATGGTATGTGGATAAGTCTGGGCCCGCGACTCGCGGGACAGCTGCCATCGGGGGGTGGCGAGTATGGAGAACGACCGGGTCTATTACAGCCGCCGGGCGACTGAGGAGCGCGAGGCCGCGCTCAAAGCCGTGCATCCGAAGGTCAGGCAAGCGCATCTCGAACTGGCCAAGAGCTATGACGAACGCCTTGCCAAGCTGGCTTCGTCGGCCTCATCCGCGAACGTCGACCTAATTGGCGTCGCCTGATCAAGGCAAAGCGGCGACATCGGGCGGAACGAAGTTTCGCCGTGCCTCCACGGAAAACAGCCGCTCGCGCGAATAGAAGCGCAGCGGCCAATCGCGGCGTCCCATCGGAGAGAGCAGCAGCTCGTTCACGAGCTCATGAAGAGGTTCCGCAAGATCGGCTTCCGAAAGAAATAGCCGGACGCCATGCAGGAACAGGCGCGTAATCGTCTCATGATAGCCTTCGATGTCGCTGTTCGGCGTTCCGACACTTTCATTGTAGCGCCGGATGATGCCGGGAAGCTCCTTGTCCACGTCGATGTCGGGCCGGCGCGTCAACAGATAAGTCGTTGCGGCGAGGTGCGCTTCGTGGGTCCATTCGGCGCGCGGCAATATGCGCGCGAGCAGGCCTTCGCCGAGATGCTCGATCTCGGCGTCGGTTGCGAAGAAACGGGGTCGAAATTCAGTCATTGATCGGGTCCTTGCGTGGGCCCGATCGATGACCGGACCTAAACGATTGTGGCTTGCGTCGCTTGCGCCTGGCGTTGCGCTGGCTGCGGTCCCGATTGTCGCACTCCCTCGTCCACGTGCGGGGCGAACTCGGCGAAATTCTGTACGAACAGGTCGACAAGCTTTGCCGCCGTGGCGTCATATTCGGCCGGGTTCGACCAGGTCGCGCGAGGATCGAGGATCGAACTGTCGACTCCGGGAACCGCGACCGGCACTTCGAAGCCGAAGTTCGGATCCTTGCGGAATTCGACATTCTTCAGGCTGCCGTCGAGTGCGGCGTTCAGAAGAGCGCGCGTCTCCTTGATCGGCATTCGCTGGCCCACGCCATATTTGCCGCCGGTCCAGCCAGTGTTGACCAGCCAGCAATCGACCTCGCCCCTCGCGATCCGCTCCTTGAGCAAATTGCCGTAGACGGACGGATGGCGCGGCATGAATGGCGCTCCGAAACAGGTCGAGAAAGTCGCCTGTGGTTCGGTGACGCCAATCTCGGTACCTGCAACCTTTGCGGTGTAGCCCGAAAGGAAATGGTACATCGCCTGGTCGGGCGTGAGCTTCGAAATTGGCGGGAGAACGCCGAAAGCATCTGCCGTCAGCATCACGACATTCTTCGGCACTGGGCCAAGATTGTCTGCCGACGAGTTCGGAATGAAGTCGATCGGATATGCCCCGCGGCTGTTCTCGGCGAGCGTCGCATCGTCCAGATCGAGCTCGCGCGTAACCAGATCGATGACGACATTTTCGAGCACTGTGCCGAAGCGCTTGGTGGTCGCGTAGATCTCCGGCTCTGACTCGGCGGACAGGCGGATCATCTTGGCGTAGCACCCGCCTTCGAAATTGAAGACGGCCGTGTCCGACCAGCCATGCTCGTCGTCGCCGATGAGCGTGCGGTTGGGATCAGCGGAAAGGGTCGTCTTGCCGGTGCCCGAAAGCCCGAAGAAGATCGCTGTGTCGCCTTCCGGCCCGATATTGGCTGAACAATGCATCGGCATGATGCCGCTCTGCGGCAGGATGAAGTTCAGCAAACCGAAGACGGACTTCTTCATTTCACCCGCGTAGGCCGTTCCGCCGATCAGGATCAGCTTCTTCGAGAAATTGACCGCGACCACCGTCTCGCTGCGGCCGCCGTGCCGTTCGGGATCCGCGCGGAAGCTCGGCAGGTCGATGATCGTATATTCGGGCTCGAAGCCGGCGAGCTCACCCGCTTCCGGACGAACGAGCAAGGTCCGGATGAAGAGATTATGCCAGGCGAGCTCATTGACGACGCGGACCCGGACACGATGCTCGGGCTGCGATCCGCCATAGAGATCAGCGACGTAAAGCTGATCCTTGTCGGCCAGTGCCAGGAGGAAATCCTCATGGAGGCGATCGAACGCGGCCGGGTCCATCGGCTTGTTGCCGTTGTTCCACCAGATCACATTCTCGGTCAGCTCGTCCTTGACGGTGAATTTGTCCTGCGCACTCCGTCCGGTGTGCTTTCCGGTGCGAACGACGAGCGGGCCGTCCTTCGCCAACAGCCCCTCACCGCGACGCACGGCATGCTCCACAAGCGGTGCGGTGGTGAGATTCCAGAAAATCTCTGCGCCCGTTGCGATACCCTGCGTTTCAAGGCCGTAACTCGGGACCCGGTCGGTCACTTCGATCGAACTCCTTCTCAAAATAACAAAAAGCGGCGGCGGCCGGTTGAGGGCCTTGCCGCCGCCAAGCAATGCGCTTGAAGCGCCTATAACCGCGAAAAGGTTGCATGGTCAAAACGGCCGGGCGCTAGCTTGTCTCTCACCGGCACGGTGGTTAAGCCCGTCTGCGTCAACCGGCAGAGGCACTGAACGAGCGGCATGAGCCATGTGATCGCGCTGGTCGACGACGACCGGAACATCCTGACCTCGGTGTCCATCGCGCTTCAGGCCGAGGGGTTCGTCACGCGCGTCTATTCCGACGGAGCGGCGGCACTGAAGGCGATCAACGACAATCCGCCCGATCTCGGCGTTTTCGACATCAAGATGCCGAACATGGACGGAATGGAATTGCTTCGGCGCTTGCGCGAGTTCAGCTCGATGCCGGTGATTTTCCTGACTTCGAAGGACGACGAGCTCGACGAGGCTCTGGGCCTCGCGATGGGCGCCGACGATTATATCTCGAAGCCATTCTCGCAGAGGCTTTTGATCGCGCGTATTCGGGCCATTCTCCGGCGACAGGAGCTCGCCAAGGGTGAAGCGACGGCGAACAGTGATGAGCCCGAACAGCAATTGCTTGAACGCGGGCGCCTGGTCATGGATCCGGCGCGGCACAAGGTGCTTTGGGACGGCAAGGACGTCACTCTGACCGTGACGGAATTCCTGATCCTCGAAGCGCTTGCCCAGCGGCCGGGCGTAGTGAAGACTCGCAACCAGCTGCTCGACGCCGCCTACCAGGACGACGTTTATGTCGACGACCGGACGATCGACAGCCACATCAAGCGGATTCGCCGGAAGTTCCGGCAGCATGACCCCGAATTCGATGCAATCGAGACTCTTTATGGCGTCGGATACCGATTCGACGACTGACTTTGAGGAAGCCGATCTTCGGCTGAGCTGGTCCGGGCGCTGGACGCTGGGCCACCGCATCCTCGCGGTCAACATCCTGACGCTTGTGCTCCTGGCGCTCAGCGTCCTCTATCTCGACCAATATCGGAACCGCTTGAGCCGGGAACGGACCCGTCAGGCGCGGATAGAAGCCACCGCAACGGCCCAGGCCCTTCTCGCGGCCGGCCCCGAAGATCGTGAAGCGATCCTTGCCACGATCTCAAAATCCACGGGGAGCCGGATGCGGCTTTATGGCGCCAACGGCCAGCTCCTCGCCGACAGCTGGCACCTCACGGGCCCGACCTTTGAGTTGCGCGATCCAGATACGCAAAAATGGACAAAAGACGCCGCACGGGCGCTCGACCGGGGTTTCAACCTTTTGGTCGGAGCGCGTCCGCTCGACGATTATGTGGAACCGCAAGTGGATCGACTCCAGGCATGGCCTGAGGCCGTGCAGGCGAAGCGGGAAAACAAAGCAGAGACCGAGGTTCGCAGCGCACCCGACCTGACGCCGGTGATCTCGGCCGCTGTGCCGGTCCGCGACAACGTGCTGCTGGTCATGGACAATGATCGCGCATTCACCCGCACGATCCGCACCCAGCGCGCGAATCTGGCCGCGATCATGGGGGCGGTGATCGTGATTTCGCTCCTGCTCTCGATCTTCCTTGCTCGGACGATCGTCCGCCCCCTGCGCCGCCTGGCGCTCGCTGCTCACCGGGTCCGGCTTGGCCGCTCACGCGAGGTGCGGGTGCCTCGCCTGCCCTCACGCACGGACGAGATCGGACTTCTCGCCCGGGCGGTGTCCGACATGAGCCAGTCGCTCCGGCAACGGATCGACAATATCGAAGCCTTCGCGGCCGACGTGACTCATGAGCTCAAGAACCCCCTGGCGTCGCTGCGCTCGGCGATGGACGGCCTCGACCGCGTTGACGACCCTGAACTCAAGCACAAGCTGATCCAGATTGCGCGCGAGGACGTCATGCGCCTCGATCGATTGATCAATGACATTGGTGAGGCGGCTCGGACGGATGCCGAACTGGCCCGCGCCACCTTTGAACCCGTCGATCTCGGACCGCTCATCGAGCAGTTGATCTCGAGCTGGGAAGACCGGCGCGACAAGGGTGACGCGCAAATCGCCTTCGCTCGTCCGCGCAGGGACAGTGCCGTGGTCATGGGCAAGCCTGACCGGCTTGCTCGTGCGATCAACGCAATCATCGACAATGCGGTGAGCTTTTCTCCACCGGGCGGCCTGGTCGAGATCGCCGCCTCCCACGTCGGCGACCAGATTCGCATCCGCATCGACGACGAGGGGCCGGGAGTTCCGCACGAGGCCCGGGAAGCAATCTTTAACCGGTTTCACTCAGTAAGGCCTGAGGGGGAGAATTTCGGCCGGCATTCCGGCCTCGGCCTTGCGATCGCGGAGGCTATCGTCAAAGGCCATGACGGGGAGATTGACGTGCAAGACCGCGACGATGCGCCCTCCGGGGCCCGTTTCACGATCTGCCTTCCAGCGGCGGACCGGCCATGAACCAGCATAGTTCCATCAGCGGACCTCGCCTTTCGGCCGAGACTGTCCATGCCAGCACCGTCGCGAGCGAGGGCCGGGCCGTGCTGATCACCGGACCGTCGGGATCGGGCAAGTCCGACCTGACGCTGCGCCTGCTTGATCGCGGTTTCACTTTGGTCAGCGACGACCAGACCATCGTCAAGAAAGACGGCGACAAGCTGGTCGCCTCGGCTCCTCCCAACATCGCGGGCAAGCTCGAAATCCGGGGCATCGGCATTGTCGAGATGGAAACGGTCACCAACATGCCGGTCGCTTTGCTCGTCGAGCTTACGAGCGACATCCAGCGCCTGCCCGATGACAGCCGCGAACGGCCCATCCTCGGTGTGTCGCTGCCCTTGGTCAGCGTCGATGCGATGGCCGCCTCCGCTCCGTCCAAGGTCGCGCTCGCGCTCGATCGAATGGGCCTGAAGTTCTGATGGCCACGGCGCGGCGTCAGCCGCGCTTGCTGCTCGTCACCGGAATGTCCGGGGCGGGCAAGTCGATGGTCCTCGACGCGCTCGAGGACATGGGCTGGGACACCGTCGACAATCTTCCCACCGACCTGCTCGAGCCGTTCATTCGGGGCGAAGGAACCTGCCGCCTCGCTCCCGCGGCGGTGGCGATGGACGTCAGGAGCCGCGGTTTCGATGCCGAAAGCCTGCCCCGGCTAATTCGCTCGATCGAAGGCGTTGAGCCCGAAATCCTCTTCCTCGAATGCGCTGAGGGCGAGCTCATTCGCCGTTACGACGAGACCCGGCGGCGGCATCCGCTCGCCCCCGACCGGCCGCCGGAAGACGGCATCGCCAGGGAGCGCGCGATGACCGCGCCGCTGCGCTCGGCGGCCGACAGCGTGCTCGACACGACCGACCTCTCCCCGGTCGAGCTCCGCGATGAGCTTCGCCGCCGATACGGCGATGATTCGGACCAGCCCGTCCTGACGATCGCCTCCTTCGCCTTCGCGCGGGGCATCTCGCGCACCGCCGACCTGGTTTTCGACATGAGGTTCCTCCCCAACCCACACTGGCTGGAAGAGCTTCGGCCACTGACCGGCGAGGATTCGGGGGTCCGCGACTATCTCGCGGCGGACCCGTCCTGGGCCGAGACCATGGGGCAAATCGAATCGCTTCTCATCGACTGGATTCCCCGCTACTGGGCCGCGGGCAAAAGTTACGTGACCGTTGCGTTTGGCTGCACTGGAGGGCGTCACCGTTCGGTGGCCGCGGCCGTCGAGATGGCGGAACGGTTGCGAACACGCGGCTTTTCCCCGAATGTGCGCCATCGAGACCTGGCCTCGCCGCCGAGCGATACGATCGAGGCCGATCCGCGGCGAAGTGCTTGAGGCAGGCGAGTTGAACGAATGATCGGATTAGTGCTGGTGACCCACGGCCGCCTTGCGGCTGAATTCGTCACCGCAATGGAACATGTTGTCGGGCCGCAGGAAGCGATCGAAGCCATTTGCATCGGTCCTGATGACGACATGGAATCGCGCCGCGGCGACATCGCCAAGGCCATTGCGAAAGTCGACCGCGGCCAGGGTGTGATCATCCTCACCGACCTGTTCGGCGGAACGCCCTCCAACCTCGCCATTTCCTTGATGAAGGGCGAGAATGTGGAAGTGATCGCCGGCGTGAACCTGCCGATGCTGATCCGGCTTGAGGGTGCGCGCAAAGTGATGGGCGTTCACGCGGCCGTAGCTGCCGCACGCGAGGCCGGACGCAAATATATTTCCGTAGCGAGCGAGATCCTGGGCGAGGCTGCGGCTTGAGCGCCGTCAGCCGCGAGGTCCAGATCACCAACAAGCGCGGTCTCCATGCGAGGGCCTCGGCTAAATTCGTCAACATGGCCAGCGAACTCGACGCCCAGATCGAAGTCGAGAAGGACGGCAACCGAGTCTGCGGCACGTCGATCATGGGCTTGATGATGCTCGGTGCCGCGATGGGCGATACGGTGATCATCCATGTCAGTGGAATTGAGGCGGAAGCTGCGCTCGAAAAGCTGGTTGCACTGGTGGAAGACAGATTTGGGGAAGATTGAACTCTTGCTCCTCCCCTCCCTTCGATCAACCCGGCCCTGCCCCTCCCTTCAAGGGAGGGAATAATGCCCCGCCAGGTCACCGCCTTCTCCAACACCACCGTCAAGCGGCTACGCTCCCTGCGGGACAAGAAGGCGCGGCGCACCGAAGGGCTTTTCCTCGCCGAAGGCCTGAGGATCATCGCGGAAGCACGCGACAGCGGCCGGCTCCCCGAGATCATCGCTTTCTCACCCGAAGGCGCGAAGCATCCGCTCGCGGCTGAGATCATCGCTGCGACCGAAGCGAATGGCGGCGAGGCGATCGAAACGACGCCCGAAATCCTCTCCAAGATGTCGGGCAAGGACAATCCGCAGATGCTGCTCGGCGCCTATCGCCAGCCCGACGTGTCCATCGAAATGATCGACCGGTCGAAATCGCCGCTGTGGATCGTCGCTCAGGCGCTCAGGGATCCGGGGAATATCGGGACCATCCTCAGGACTGGAGATGCCGCCGGCGCGGGAGGTCTGATCCTGGTCGACGACAGCGCGGATCCCTTCTCGGTGGAGGCGGTGCGCGCTTCAATGGGCGCTCTCTTCACCCAGGACCTCGCGACCGCCCGCTGGCCGGAATTCCTCTCCTGGCTGCGGGCCGGCGAAGGCCAGCTCGTCGGAACGAGCCTCAAGGCAACGCAGGATTATCTTGAGGCCGATTACGAGAAGCCCTGTTTCCTTCTGATCGGAAATGAGCAGCAGGGCCTCCCCGCCGATTATGAGGCGGAATGCGACCTGCTCGTCAAAATCCCAATGGCGGGTCGCGCGGACAGCCTCAATGCGGCGATCGCGGCGGCGGTCATGGCTTTCCAGGTCCGCGCAAGCTGGCGCTGACGGAACTCCCCTCGGCGGTTACGGTTGTTCCGCCCATGAAGAGGTTTATCGCCCTGCCGCTGATTGCTTCCATCGCCGCGTGCGTGGCGGCACCTCCTCCGCCGCCAATCACCCCGAACCCTCCGGGCGGCGTCTATCATGCGGTTGGAACCGAGCCTTTCTGGGACCTCACCATCGACCAAAGGCAAATGGTCTTCACCGATCGCGGCAACAACGTCGCGGTCGCTCAGCCGACGCCCAAGGTAATCATCGGATTCGCGGGCGAAATCTACCAGACGCCGCGGCTCAACGTGAACATCGTCCACGGCACGTGCAGCGATGGAATGAGTGACCGCACCTATCCGGACAAGGTCCAGGTCACGGCCGACGGCCACCGCTATGAAGGCTGCGGGGGGCTCTAAGCGCGGCTTACGTTCACTAAAGTCACGCGGTGCGGCGCCATTTTTCGCGACTTTAAGGGTCCGCCGGCCGCCTACATCACGCTGTGATTGACCGATCAAAGAACCGCGTGAACGGCAGCACGCGAAATCCTATTTTGCAAGGAAGGACTATTCGGCCGCGATCTGGGGCGGCTCATCCTCGCTGAGTTCGAGCTCGTCGTCAGCATAACGGGGCAATGCCTCCACCGGCGACAACACGTCGATGTCCCGCCGGCCAGGCTCGATATTGAGCTCCCGAAACTTGCGCGCCGTTACAAGAGAACGCGTCTCAAAACTCGCAACGAAGCTGTTGTAATTATTGACGGCGGTGGCGAGGCCGCTCCCGACTTTTCGAAGATCGTCAGCGGCCTTGGCGAGCCGCTCGTAAAGCTCCTTGCCAAGCTCGCCGATCTGTCGGGCTTCCTTGGCGAGCCTTTCCTGCCGCCAGACGGCCGCGACGGTCCGGGCAATGGCGATCAGGTTTGTGGGCGTCGCAAGAAGCACCTTCTTGTCGAATGCATAATCCCAGAGGGTCGGATCCTGTTCGAGCGCGGCGGTGAGGAAATGCTCGCCCGGGATGAACATTACGACATAGTCGGGCGCATCGTCGAACTGCGACCAATAAGCCTTCGCGCCCAAGGTGTTGACATGGGCGCGAATAGCCAAGGCATGGGCGGTCAGGTGGGAATCTCGGTCAGCCTCGTCGATCGCCCCGAACGCGTCCTGATATTCGTTGAGCGAAACCTTGGCATCGATGACCAGGGACTGCCCGCCGGGCACGCGGACCACAACGTCGGGCCGCAGCTTGCCGCCTTCGCCGTCCGTGACACTGACTTCGGTCGCGAAATCGCAATGTTCCGAAAGGCCGCAGGATTCGAGAACGTTGCGAAGCTGCTGCTCTCCCCAACGGCCGCGCGCCTTGGGCGCATTTCTCAGCGCGTTCACGAGCTTGGCCGCCTCGGCCGAGACGCGCTCGGTACCGGTGCGCATCGCCTCGATCTGGCCTGACAGCATGCCGAACGCATCGCGGCGCTCGGCTTCGACCTTCTGGACGGTCGTTTCGTAGCGTTCCAGGCGCTCGTGGACGGGCTGGAGCAATGCCTTCAGATTCTGGCCGGCATTCTCCTCGGATTGCCGGAATCTCTGGTCGGCGCGCTTCAGGAAGGTCTCCTGCGCCTCGGCGAGCAACTTGTTGCTGATGTCGGCAAACTGCGCCGAAAGCGCCTCCTTGGCCTCGACAAGCTCCTTGATCCGGGCTTCGAACCCTTTCTCTCGCTCGATTTGTGACGCTTCGATTGCCGCGAGCCTCGTCGCTGCTTCACGATTGACGTCACGCTCTTTCACGACCTCGTCGAGTTGAAGGCGAAGATTCTCCACTGTCTGACGCGCACCGGCGGCCTCACGGCCGGCGAACAGCCAGCCGATTAGCGCTCCCAACGCCAGCGCAACCAGCCCGATCATGATTTCCAAGTTCGCCGCCTCCCCGGAACAGAAAGAGAACTTTACGGCGATTTCCGTTCAACGACAATAGGAACCGCGCTACAGGGCGATGGTTCTCCACAGGAATCTCGGGGAGTTTCCATGTCCATTCGCAAGATGATCAGCCTGCACCCTGACGTTCAGGGTCACGTCAACCAGCCGCTCGGCGATGCCGTTCATCACGCCATGTACTGTGCGAAAATGTGCCTGAGCTGCGCGGATGCCTGCGCGGCTGAGAAAATGGACATGCGTCAGTGCATTCGCGTGTGCCTGGATTGCTCCGACGTTTGCGAGGCAACGGCGCGCCTGGGCCTCAGGCGAACCGGACGCAACGAAGAGGTTCTTCGCGAAATGCTCGAGTTTTGCGCCCGCACCTGCGATGCCTGCGCCGTCGAATGCGAGAAGCACGACCACGAACATTGCAAGCTCTGTGCGCAAATGTGCCGTGAATGCGCCGAGGACTGCCGCAACGCGGCCCTGTCGGTGATGGAGCCGGCCTAAGCGGCCCTTAAGCCCCGCTCTTTCCGGAGCTTTGCCAGCTTCTTCAGCACCATGTCGCGCTTCAGCCGCGAGAGATGGTCGATGAACAAAATCCCCTCGAGATGGTCCATCTCATGCTGGAGGCAGACCGCCATCAGCCCTTCGAGCTCTTCCTCGTAAGTCTTGCCGTCAGCATCCTGCCAGCGCGCGCGGATGCGATCGGGCCGCAGCACCTCGGCATATTGGTCCGGCACCGACAGGCAGCCTTCGGTGTAAGGCACCTCGATATCCGAGTGCCAGAGGATCTCGGGATTGATGAATACGCGCGGGTCCTTGATGATCGCGCTCTCGGGGTCGTCTTCGTTCTCCGGTTCCTGCAAGTCCATGACGAGGAGGCGGATGGGAACCCCGACCTGAACCGCGGCCAGGCCGATTCCCGGCGCGTGGTACATGGTTTCGAACAGGTCCGCGATCAGCCCCTTCAGGTCGTCGTCGAACGTCTCCACCGGCTTGGATATCTGCCGGAGGACGGGGTCGGGTGTCTCGAAGATCGGGCGAATGGCCATAGGCTGGATTTAGTCTTTCGGAGCAACGGCTTCAAGCAATGGGGCGGCGCGCGCGAAGGGCCTGCGCAAGCGTGCCCTCGTCGAGATAGTCGAGCTCACCTCCAACGGGAAGTCCGTGCGCCAATTGGCTGAGACGTATCGGAAATCCTTCCAGGCGCTCGGCAAGATAATGGGCGGTCGTCTGTCCTTCGAGCGTGGCGTTCATGGCCAGAACGACCTCGTCGATCCCGCCCTTCGAGACGCGGCTGACCAGCGCATCGATGCTGAGGTCCTCCGGTCGGACGCCTTCGAGCGCCGAGAGGCGGCCGCCGAGCACATGGTAGCGGCCCGGGAAGAGGCGCGAGCGATCGAGCGCCCAGAGGTCCGCAACCTCTTCGACCACGCAGAGCGATTTCTCGTCCCGCCGCGGATCGCGGCAGATCGAACAGGGATCCGAGGTATCGACATTGCCGCATGTCGAGCAGGTCGTCAGGTCCTCCGAAACCTTCTGGAGCGCTGTCAGGAGCGGCTGAAGCGCGGTCTCGCGCTTCTTCATCAGGTGCAGCACCGCACGCCTCGCGGAGCGCGGGCCCAGGCCCGGGAGTCGGGCGAGGGCCTGGCTCAATGCTTCGATCTCCTGACTTGCCATATCTCCCCATAACGTTCGGGCCGAGCTTGTCGAAGCCCCGCCCTTTCTTCAAAGCGCAGCAGGACAGCCCCTCGACAGCCATCGGGGCGAACGGAGATTGGTCAACTGCGCATCGTCTTCATGGGATCGCCGGACTTCGCGGTGCCGAGCCTCAACGCCCTTGTCGAGGCGGGACATGAGGTCGTGGCGGCTTACGCCCAGCCGCCGCGTCCTGCCGGCCGGGGCAAGTCCGATCGCAAGACGGCGGTGAATGAGCGCGCCGAGGAGCTGGGGATCGAGGTGCGCACGCCGAAGTCGCTTCGCGACGCGGAGGAGCAGGCGTGCTTTGCGGCGCTGGAAGCCGACCTGGCGGTCGTGGCGGCCTATGGGCTCATCCTGCCGAAGCCGGTCCTCGAAGCTCCCAGGCTCGGTTGCATCAATGTCCACGCTTCGCTCCTGCCGCGGTGGCGCGGAGCGGCGCCGATCCAGCGAGCAATCCTCGCCGGGGACGAGACCAGCGGCGTCACCATCATGCAGATGGACGAAGGGCTCGACACGGGGCCGATGCTGTCCCGCCAGACTCTCGACATCCGCGACAGGAATGCCGGCCAGGTCACGGAGGAAATGGCGAAACTCGGAGCGCGCCTGCTGGTCGAGTGGCTGAACGATCCGGTACCGGGCGAACCGCAGCCGATCGCCGGCGCGACTTATGCGAAGAAGATCGACAAGGCCGAGACGCGGATCGACTGGACGCGATCGTCGCGGGAGGTCGAACGGCAGGTTCGCGCCTTCGCGCCCTCACCCGCCGCCTGGTTCGACGCGAACGGCGAGCGGATCAAGCTGTTGGAGGCCGAGGCCACCGACGGCTCCGGCGCGTCCGGAGAGGTTCTCGATGACCATCTGACGATCGCCTGCGGATCGGGAGCAATTCGTCCGATCAAGGTCCAGCGTGCCGGCCGTGCGCCGATGAGCGCGGAGGAGCTCCTCCGCGGCTTCGCGATTGCGAAAGGCACGATCCTGCCGTGACCCGCTGGCGGCTGACGATCGAATATGACGGCGGCCCGTTCATGGGCTGGCAGCGACAGGACCATGGTCCTTCGGTCCAGCAGGCGCTCGAGGAAGCGCTTCACGGGATGACTGGGGAACAGGCACAGTTCACTGCGGCTGGACGCACTGATGCCGGTGTCCATGCCCTCGCCATGGCAGCGCATGTTGACGTCATGAAGTCACTGACTCCGCATCGCCTGCGAGAAGGTTTGAATGCGCTCGTGCGCCCCCAGCCGATCTCGGTTCTCGACGTGGAAGAGGTGGCGGACGACTGGCACGCGCGCTTTTCCTGCATCGGGCGACGTTATCTGTATCGGATCCTCAACCGCCGCGCGCCTCCGGCGCTGGACGCGGGCAAGGTCTGGCATGTCGCCGTGCCGCTGGAGTTGGATGCGATGCAGGACGGCGCTGTGCCCCTGGTCGGGCGTCACGACTTCACGACCTTCCGTTCGGCGCAATGCCAGTCGGAAAGTCCAGTCAAGACGCTGGACCGGCTGGAAGTGAGCCGCGTCGGCGAGGAGATCCATATCACCGCGGCCGCGCGCAGCTTCCTCCACCATCAGGTGCGTTCGATGGTGGGCTGCCTCGCGATGGTGGGACGCGGACAATGGACGCCCGACGATATGCTGAAGGCGCTGGAGGCGCGGGATCGCTCCGCACTGGGGCTGAACGCTCCGCCGCACGGCCTCTATTTCGTCGAGGCGGTTTACCCCTAGACCAGCAATTCGCGGGCGATTGGGCGGCTTTCCCAGGACTGCGGGCTGGCGCTGAGGCCGTAGGCGCCGGCGCAGAAGATCGCGATGAGGTCGCCAGGCTCGGCGCGAGGCAGCATGACTTCGTCGCCGAACACGTCATGCGGCGTCGCAAGGCAACCGGTTACGGTAACTTCCTCCTCGGCGGGCACGTCGAAGCGCGTCGCGACAGCCATTGGGAAGTTCCCGTGCCCCTGCTCATGCAGGCAGCCGGTCGCGCGGAGGAAATGGTGACCCCCGCCATCGATCGTCAGGAAGGTCTTTCCGCAGCTCGTCGTACGGTCGATGACCCGCGCGAGGTAAACTCCCGCCTCGCCCACCAGCCACCGGCCGAGCTCCAGAGAAATCCGCGTCGTTGCAAGCAGCTCCGGTCCGTTCCTCAGGGTTTCGTGAAGCGCTTCCGCCATGCGGAAGATGTCGAGCGGCTGTTCGCCGGCGTAGCAGGGCACGTTGAAGCCGCCGCCGAGGTTCAGTTCCGGCAGCGGCAGGCCGATTCCCTCCGAAATCCGGCCGGCACATTCGACGATCGCCTTGTGGGCGTCCATGAGGTCCTGGGCGTCTAGGCATTGCACACCGCCGAACATGTGCAGTCCGCGCCAGTCGACGCCTGCTTCAAGAAGCCCCTGGACGATGGCGGGCGCCCGCTCGGCATCGACTCCGAAGGGGCTGGGTTTCGCGCCCATCGTGATTCGCCCGCCCT
>Ga0207674_10001997_pt1 | contig 25875 bp, 25 predicted proteins | sample KBSCornC72_FD_184303 | JGI IMG/M metagenome (GOLD analysis project Ga0207674, IMG submission 184303) | Corn rhizosphere microbial communities from Kellogg Biological Station, Michigan, USA - KBS Corn C7-2 (SPAdes) (version 2) | ecosystem: Host-associated > Plants > Roots > Rhizosphere > Soil ...
GCGAGTGAGCGTTTCGCGGTACGACTTTAGGAAGCGCCGGCAGCGAAGCATCAATCGAAAAGTCACTGACGGGCATGCGAGCTGATAGCTTGAATGACATGGCGGTTTATGAACATTCCAGGATGCGTCGTCCGACCCGCCCTCGTCGTCCTCCCTGTGGGATGGCAAACATCGGCATTGCGTTGTACAGGCGGTCAGATTGGGTGGAGGTGCTACGGCCCTCTGGACGGGGAGTTGAACGATGCCCGGGAAACGCATAGGGAGGTCGGGCTCGGGTTGGCCAGCCGCCAAAGCGGGGCTGTCGCAGGGGTTGACAGGCTTGCAGAGGTTGATGGTGGCGCTCTTACGTCATGGTTTGGTCGAGAGGTAGTGGTGGGAACTGAGTTGTTCGCGCATGCGCGCAAAGTCGCCGCAATGATCTTTCGTTATCTTGGTGTTTCCGTCGGTTCTCAGGGACGCAAGTCTGCTCAGTCCTTGGACCTCGATTGCCCCAGCCTCTCCTGGCCATATTTCGATGCAGGAGTCTATCTGATCGATTATCCCGACGTGGCCCAGGCGGGGCTGTCGGCCGAACAGCATTACAAGCTTCATGGGTGGCTCGAACGTCGTCGGACCAGCCCCTATTTTGACCCCGACTTCTATGCCAAATCCTATTTGCAGGATGCGGGCGAGGTCGATCCTCTGCTTCATTATGTGACTGAAGGTTGGCAAAAAGGGTTTTTACCCAACCCCTATTTTTTTCCCCAATGGTATCTTCAGTCCAACGCGGATGTTGCCGAGGCAGGTGTCGAGCCGCTCCGGCATTATATTTTATGGGGCTGGAGGGAGGGGCGCAATCCGTCTCCTTATTTCGACGTCTCGCTATACTTGGAGAATAATGCGGATGTGCGTGCAGCGGGGCTGGAACCGCTGCGCCACTATATGGAATATGGTTTTCTGGAGAGCGGACGGAATCCGAACGCCTTTTTCGATACAGGATGGTATCGATCGACATATGCCGCCGACTTGAAGGGCGATGACGATCCGCTGCTGCATTATGTGAAGGAAGGCAGTGCTGCGGGTCATGCACCCGGGCCACGTTTCGACGCCTCCTATTATCTGGCCAATTATCCGGAAGTCCGGGAATTTGGCGAGCCGTTGGCTCATTATCTGGAGCATGGCCGGTTCGAGCGCCGGTCCCCACACCCGGATGCGGTGGAGGTACGCGACGAACGGCTTGAGGAGTGGGCAAAGGTCAATGCCTCCTCGGAACGTCGTACCGCGCTTCTCGCCAAGGCTCTCAATCTTCCCTCGCACCATCCGAACCCCGGTGAAGCCGCCAGAACGACCTTTCTACGCGCGCTGGACGGTGTCGTCTGTGTGTCGTTCGATATCTTCGATACGCTGATCGAACGCCGGTCGGGCAAGCCGGAAACGGTGTTCGCGCTCTTGGATGCGGATGCACGTAGGCGCGGGTTCAAGGGACCTGATTTCGTCGAAGCGCGCAAGGCCGCTGAAGCGCGCGCGCGACAGATTGCCGGGGTTCGGGAAGTAACGATAGCAGAAATCTATGACGAACTGTTCCAGGCGTCGGGACTGTCGATCGCCGACTGTCGGGCTTTGTCCCAAGCAGAGTGCGATTATGAAGTGCAGTTGTGCGAAGTAAAATTCGTCGGAAAAATGCTGTTTGAAACCGCGCTTTCTGCCAACTTTCGTATCTTCCTGCTGAGCGATATATATTTGGACAAGAAAGTCGTTCAGAAGATATTGGAAAAGGCAGAAATAAGTGGATTTGAGGAACTGTTCGTATCATCCCAATTGGGCGCATCAAAGCATTATGGCGGACTATATAAATTGCTCCTGGAGCATACACGGCTGACGCCGGATCAAGTCATTCATATTGGCGACAATGATTATTCGGATGGTGCGGTGCCGCGTGGGATGGGCATCCGCACGTTGCACATGGCAAAAAGCGATGCGATGACCGCATCCCCGACGCTGGCGACATGGTTTGCGGAGAGTCCGGCTACTCCGGCTGGATGCTGGAAAGCGATCGTAGGCGGCGAATTACTTTATCGCGAAAGCCAAGCCTATGGGAATGGCATGTCGAGCAGCGCAGCGCGTACAGCAAATTATATCGGTGCCCAGATTTTGGGACCGCCATTGCTGGCCTTTGCCCAGTTCATTGCACGGCGCGCGACTCTGATGGGATACGATGCGCTGCACTTTGCTTCACGCGATGGCTTCTATCTCAAGGAAGCCTATGATCTGCTGCGCGCCAATGATCCCGGTCTGCCCTGCTCATCCTATTTTCTCGCATCCCGCCGGGTGTGTCGGGCTGCGGGGATCGCGACGATAGAGGACATCATGCAGGTTGCGGACGTCGACCACTATCCGATGAAGGTAGGGGACTTCCTCACCGCCCGTTTCCTGCTGACCGGGGAAGATCTGACCGCACTGCCAACGGCGGCGAAGTCCGACCTTGACCGGATCGTAAGCCATTCTCGCGGCGACACGAAGCTTCACCAGACGCTGAAGCTCTGCGCACCAGTCATTCTGAAGCGATGCATCGCCCACGCCGACGCTTACAAGCTATATCTGAAGCAGGCTGGACTTGATCGTCCCGGCGCGGCCATAGTGGACATTGGCTATCGTGGCACCATTCAACGCAATGTCAGCGATCTGGTGGATGGACGGTTGGACGGTATCTATTTTATCACTTGGCCGGACGTGGTGGGATTGCTGTCCAGGGGGCTGCGCTATGATGCATTTATCGCAAGCGACCGGGATGCAAACGACCCGGTCGTGCGCTATGTCCAGTTGTTCGAACTGTTCTTTTCCGGCACGCATGGCAGTGTCCAGCATTTCGAGATGCGCGACGGCGGTCCGGTCCCTGTCCTGGCCGACCCAAATATCGATTTGAATAGCCGCAGGACGCTCAACGCGATGCGTGCGGGTGCGCTGGAGTTCGTTCGAGATATCGTCGATCGCTACCCGTCTCTGCTGGCCAGTCCCATTCCCGATGGCGTCGCCACCGTCGGGCCGCTGGTAGAGTTTCTCCGCAATCCTTCCACATTGATCGTTGAGGGATTGCAGGGTCATAATTTTGAAGACAGCTTCGGGGGCGAAACCAGGCCATTGGTCGTACCGCCGCAACCGGACTTGTCCTATCAGGAAGTGCTAGCGAAATCTTGTTGGCGAGAAGGATCGGCGACACTCTGGCGTGCCGCGCGCACCGGCGGCAGGCGTGCGGACTGGTCGCACGCCAACGGCGCCTTTGATCAATTCGAGCAAAATCGCACATGCCCCGCCACGGCTCTCGCTGATGACGCTCTTGCCCGGGAAGCGGCGCCGCTATGATTACGCCGAAATTTGCGTTGATCCTGCCTGAAACGGACGGATCGTCTGCGTTTGCGACGATCATGTCATTGCGGGACCAGATATATACAAACTGGATATTGATAATGCCGGCGGGAAAAGCTGGCTCTTCGATGGGGCACGATGTGGCGAGCCTGTTGGCGCGCGACAAGGTGGTGCAGGCTTCCGACCCCGTTCTGACAGTCAAGAGCGAGCGGCATCTATTTGTCCTGCCCCTCGTCCCTGGGGACGAATTGTTGCCAGACGCACTGGCGCAACTGGCGTTGCTTAAGACCCAGTCGCCGGAAGCCGACCTGCTATATGGCGATCATGCCGAATATTTCGGGGGCGACCGCAATCTGACGCCCTTCTTCAAACCGGACTGGTCGCCCGAGTTTCTCGTCGCCAATGATTATATCGGCAGGGCGGCGTTGCGCGTCGACCTGTTCAATGAAGCCCGGTTGGCCAGCCGGTACGATGCCTTGGACCTCTGGGCCCTGTGGTTGGCGCAATCGAGACGAACAGGTATGAGTGTGACGCGTGTTGAACGGGTTATCATGGCGATTGCTCCGCTGCCAGAGGGGAAGTTCGAGGATCTCGTCAGCCGTGGCGCCGCGATCGTGGATGCGCATCTCACAGAAATGCGGGTGACCGGTAAAGCGGTGCTGGCGGACTGGGCACACCGCCTTCGGTCACTGGCCTATGACATCGACTTCCCTGATGATGGTCCAAAAGTATCTATAATTATTCCGACAAAGAATAATTATGATGTCGTCAAGAGATGCGTGGAATCTCTTAAAAAGACATCATATCGCAATTTTGAAGTCGTCATCATCGATAATGCCAGCGATGAACCGCGCACAGTGGAATATATGAGGACGGTGGATGCCAAAGTCGTTTCCATCAAATCCCCTCCAAGCGGGTTCAGCTATTCATACATCAATAATGCAGCTGTCGAATATACAGATGGCGAGTATCTAGTGTTTTTGAATGATGACACGGAAGTTATCGGACCGAAATGGTTGTCAAAGATGGTGGGATGGGCCGCTATTCCGGGTGTAGCCTCTGTTGGTGCGCGTCTTTATTTTCCCAATAATCTGGTTCAGCATAATGGTCTGATAAACAATCTTCTCGATGGCATGCTGCCCGCGCCAGCGTTCAAGATGAGCCGTCGCACGTCGATCGGGGTTCGCGGCCAGGATAGGGTCGTCCGCAATTATTCAGCTGTCACCGCGGCGTGTATGCTGACCCCGCGCACGTCGTTTGTGGAGGATGGCGGGTTCAACGATACCGAATTCTCCGTGGCGTATAATGATTGCGACTATGGTTTCCGACTGACCCAGCGCGGCCTCCGCCATGTCTGCGTCCCGACTGCGGAACTTTATCATTATGAAGGTGCCACCCGTGGGCGCGGCCGCGGCAATGATAAAATATCCGAAGAAACCGCTTTCATTCGCCGTTATGGAAATTGGGAAGATCCCTATTATAATCGAAATCTTTCGCAAGAAAGCTTCGTTTTCGAGCCAGCACGGCGCGTGGCGGTAGAAAAGGGATTGCCGGTCGATAAATTGTCGGTCGCTCTAATCACGCATAACCTCAATTTCGAGGGGGCGCCGCTCGTCCTCCTCGACATTGGGCGCGGCCTGCGGCAGTTCGGCAATGGGCAGGTGACCGTTATAAGCCTGATCGACGGTCCGCTGCGTGCGATGTACGAAGCTGCGGGCTGCACCGTTATCGTGCGACCCGATGTCGGGGTGTTCGGGACGAAATCGGCCATCGAACTCGAGCAGGTGCTGCAAACGATCGTGGATGAACTGCATGGCGCGGCGGCGGATGTCGTGATCGCCAATACTGTTGTGTGTCACTGGGGCATGGAAGCAGCCCGACTGGCCCGTTTGCCTTCACTATGGATTATTCATGAGAGCGAGCCGCCTTTCTCTCATCTCGTCGACCATGGCGTCCATCATGTAGAGGTCGCCCGCCGCGCCCTAGATGAGGCCTACCTGAACATATTCGTCGCCGAGGCGACCCGGAACCTGTATCGGCCGCTGGCGAATCTGAATAACCTCGCGGTCGTCTACAACGGTTTCGACGGTTTCGTGGCGGCCACGGAGATGGCGAATACCGACCGGGCAGAGATCAGGGAGACGTTGGACGTCGGACCTTCGGATCTGCTGTTTATCCTGCCCGGAACCGTATGCGAGCGAAAGGCGCAGCAGGATCTGGTGCACGCCATCGCGGCTCTGCCTGATGGTGTCATGTCCCGTTGCCATTTCGCCATCGTCGGCGATCGCAGCGGTGCCTATAGCCGGGTGCTGCACCATATCGCCAACGAACTGCCGGATAACAAGCGGAGCCGCTTGTCCATCATAGGCGAGACACCGCATATCTGGCGCTATTATGCCGCAGCCGATGCCATGGTTTTCACCTCGCATATGGAGAGTTTCCCACGCGTGATCCAGGAAGCCATGTTTTGCGGCATGGCTATCATCTCAACCCCCGTATTCGGAATATCCGAACAGTTGCGTGACGGACAGAGCGGGCTTCTGTACCCGCCGGGCGACATCGAAAAACTCTGCGATGCGATCAAGCAATTAGTCACTGATCCGGCCCTCCGCGAAAAACTGGGAAGCACGGCCAAGATTGCACTGGACCGGTTTCCGACCATGGAGGAAATGCAGCGCAAATATGCCTCGCTGGTTCGTGAAGCCTTTTTGTCGTCTACAGACCATAAATCCGTGGAATATGGTGCTTCATGGCTCACCGACACAACCCACGACGGATCCGTCTGGTGGAACGTCGTGAAAAACAGGACAATAGCAAGCCGTTGAAAATTGTAGCATTCATTCCCGCCAAGTCGGAGAGCAGCCGGGTCGCCAATAAAAATCTGGCGATCCTTGATGGCGAGCATCTGTTCAAACGCAAGATCCGTCAGCTTCTAGACGTGCCGCGAATAGATACCGTCTATCTCGACACGGACTCCGATGTGATCGCTGATCGTGCACTCGACCTGCCTATCGAACGGATTGTTCGACCAGCGGATTTGGCGACGAACGCGACGGATGGTCATGAACTGTTCGCATTTCAATGCGCGGCGGTGCCGGATGCCGATATCTACATACAGGCACTTTGTACCGCACCGTTTCTGGATGCCGACACAATCGCACGAGCGCTGGATGCTTTTTTGGCCGATCCTACCGCGAAAAGCTTGGTTGCTGTCAGAAAAACTAAACAATATCAGTGGTATAATGGTCAACCAAGTTACGGCTTGGGGCGGATCCCCAATAGTGTCGATTTGCCGGCCCAGATTGTCGAGAGCATGAGCCTCTATATGGTGCGTCGCGAGCCAGGCGATCCCCCACCGACACGCCGTTTCACGACCGATGCTTTATTATTTCCCATCTCCGCGCGAGAGGAACTGGATGTCAACTATCCAGAAGATCTCATACTGGCCGAGGAGATCTGCAGTGGCGAACGGGCTCACCTCAATCAACGATTGAAGTTGCTGGGCATGAACCTGTCGTCACCCATCCTTGCGGATATCGCGAAGGAAATGGGTCTCAACAGTGTGCTTGCCCCGCGCGTCGGGCATATCGCTGGCCGAAAAGTTATTGGGCTGGCAAAGACCCTTCAGCTCACGGCATTGCCGCCAGAGGCGCTGGAACGCAGGACGGATGCCTGGAGAGGCATATATAATGCACTTGATTCCTATTCTTTCATCCGTCCCGGTGATGTCATCATGGTATCGACGACTATCCCTGACAAAGCCTATTTTGGCGACCTCAATGCCCATCTGGCGATCCGGGCAGGGGCCGTCGGGGCAGTCATTGATGGCTTCACCCGCGACACCGCCCATGTGAGGTCACTGGATTTTTCGGTTTTCGCGCAAGGCGCCTACTGCGACGACATTAAATATGAAGGCACGATGGAAAGCATGAATGCTGCCATCAACATCGGCGGCGTGTCAGTTTCCAACAATGATCTGGTTTTTGCGGACACAGATGGCGTCGTCGTCATTCCCCGCAAAAGCTGGCCTGATGTGGAAAAGGCAGCCTGGGAATCGCTGCACAAGGAGGCTCAGATCCGCCTGAGTGTGCTACAAGGCCGACCGATAAACCAGATCCTAGACCGCCACGGCACATTTTGAATGGTGTCGGATGCGATTATCTGGGCGAGTTGTTTCCTCCCATCCTCCGATCCGATTTACGAGGGGTTCTCTCAACTGGGTGCGTTGCTGCGAGAACGGGGGGCGGAACTGGTCCTCTTTGGCGGCGAAGGCGATTACAGCCGCTATACAGGCTTCCATCATTATGCTTGCCCAATCCTGATAGGTGAGCACGGTCGCTCCGTCGCCTTCTGGGCGGGCTCCGCAAAGCTGCCAATGGGGGCGGGGGCATTCGACGAGTTCATGGCGTTGGATCGGGCCTGGGGGGCGCCCTATGGCGCGGCCGAGGCTGAACTCTACACCCTGAAGGGGGTCGCCTTCTGGGAACATGCCTTTGCGTTGATGCAGCCTTCCGCCATATTATGCTGGGGTGCCACCCTTCCCTTCTCGCGTCTTCTCCTGCGTCTGGCCCAGCAGCGGCAGCGCCCTGCCTATGTGATCGAACGCGGGCCGCTGGAAGGCACGCTGATGGTCTCGCTGAGCGGGCAGACAGCGCTGACTTCTGCCAATACGCTGCCTTCCCTCATCGCCCCCAGCATGGACGATCCCCGTCTGGCCGACCGCTGGGACGCGATCACCCGTTTTTACAATGAATCTCGAGACCGGCATTATAGCCAGTTCAACCAGATACCCGACGAAGGCCAGTCGCCGGGAGCAAAAGATGCTTCCAGGCCGAAAATCCTGTACCTCGGAACCTTCGACACGGGGAGTGGCTGCTCCTTCGCTGATCCGGCTTTGGGGGATGTGCACGGCACCTGGGTGAAATCATCCCTTGAAGGCGCGCGAGCCGTCGCTAAGGCGCTCGCGCATAGGGACCCGGATGCCGCGCTATGGATAAAGCCCCATCCGGCCTGCCCGTTCACCTTGAGCGAAGATGACGAACGCCCCGCGATCGTGCGTGACATGTCGCGCCTTGACGTGCGCCATCTGATCCGCGAATCGGACATCTGCGTTACCTTGGCATCGACTACGCAGATGCTGGCGTTCCTGGAGGATCGACCAGCCGTAACTTTGGGCAACGGTTTTCTCATGGGCCGCGACATTGCCTATGCGGTCGGGGATGCGGAAGAGTTGCCCATGCAACTAGGCCAGGCACTGGAGCGTCGGGACTGGCCCCGGCGTCTGCGCGACGGGCGTGCGTTGCTGGCCGCCCTATTCGAGTATGACCTGATCGCCTTGGAACCGGACGTTCCGGCGCGGCTTGGACTGGAAGATCTCGCGATATTGCTGGGCCGATTTGCCGGATATCGCCCCCACCCGATACGGTCGGTCCGGGATCGCATCGACGATTTCCAGACCTTCCGCTTCATGGCGCGCCACGATGTCGCGGCAGCAGCTGACCAGGCCGAACGACGGATGCTGGACCTGGTGCGGGAGCGCAATGAGGCACTACGCGAAATAGCGGCTTGGACTGATCGCTGCGCCCGTGCGGAGAGCGCCTTTGGGGACGTATCGACGGCGCTCGCTACGGTAAGCGAGGAGGCCACGCATCAGCGGATCAGAGGGGAGGAGTTGGAGGCCGCGCTTGCTCATATCCAGCACGAATATTCCGCAGTTGCAGAGAATTTGGCGGCAGAAATATCCCGCCACCTCACCCTTCGTGCGAACCATGAGGAACTGACGGAGGCCCACGCCGACATGTTGCGGGGGAGAGCGGAATTGCAAGAGCGGATAGCGGTGCTTGAGGCTCGGCAGCGGGCATTGGAGCAGTCATGGTTTCATCGCATCTTTCGCTCGCAACGCTGATGGACCCTGTCCTTTATGCTCGAAATAAGCCGCCGATCAGAAAGCGTTCGGCAGACTCCACGATAAGCGCCGTCGGACCCAGTTCCGTTATCAGATCCCAGTCTATCCGGCGGCTCCAGATAAAGTGTACGGTCTTGAAGCGGCGCGTCAGGAAGCGGCTTAGCCCTGCGTCCGGATTCCAAGCGTATGAATCGCCGTAGATGACCGCGCAATCGTTGTTGGTCGGGAATTTAGCGGTCAATTTCATATGGTGGCCCGTCAGCGGTGTGCCGGACTTGATGACAAGTTCGTCATACTCGGGGCAAAGCGTCCGCCTGATCGTCGGATATTTTTCCCATTTGACGGCAAGATCATCCTGCCAGGGGGCGTGCATGCTGGGCGTGCTGTCATACTCTAGGGGTTCGATACGCAAGATCGCTGCAATGCTGTTGAAGATGATCAAACCGCCGAAGAAATTGAAATGACTGTCCCGCTTATGGTATAGAAGTGCATCGCCTGTCGCTGCACGAAGTTCCGGTAAGGGATAGAGCGTATCGGGAAAAGCGGCTTGCAATTGGTGGACCGGCCGTTCCCCGAGTGTGATACCTCGGCAATTGGGACTTTTATCAGGATAGACCAAATCCTTTTCGGGAATGACGACCAGCGAGAAAGCGATTGATCGGGCGGCGCATTCATTCTTGATGTCGGAAAGTGTCGACAGCGAAGATTCAAAATCCTCGTCCGATATGCGGTGGTGCCCGGAAATTTGCTCATTCCAGTAATTAGAGCCACCACTTATGAACAGGAACTGATCGTCACCGACGATACTGCTGCCATCCGAGCTGGTATCACCATAAGACAGGCTTTGAATGATGGCGCCAATACCCTGGCTGGCTAATGCTACTTTTTCCGCTTCTACCGATTTTAGATCAAAATCGTTGTCACTCGCCATAGACATATAGATCACCGGTAAAAATTAGACAAATAACTCAAAGATTTAAATAAGTTTTTATGGATTCGTCCACATCGTCGCTCATTGATGCGTGGCCATTATGAATAATAAGCGCCTTATTGCACAACTCGCTAATTATATCAGTGCTATGGGACGCGATTATCATGGTCCTGTCACTGCGCTTTTCAAACAACTCCTCTCGGCATTTGCGTGCAAAATTTTGGTCTCCAACTAGGATTATCTCATCAATAAGATAGCAATCGAATTCAATCGCCAAAGACAATGCGAAAGCCAGACGGGCACGCATACCCGATGAATAGTTCTTAACTGGTATTTTCAACTGTCGACCCAGTTCAGTGAATTCTTCAACAAAACTCCGAACTTGAATATAGTCTCGCTTATAGATGCGCGCGATAAACCGCGTATTGTCATAGCCTGTCAGGCTGCCTTGGAATCCCCCCGAAAAGCCCAATGGCCAGGAAACCGACATATGCCGCAAGATTTTACCGGATGTGGGCAATTCGACGCCGCCAATAAGTTTGATAAGCGTGCTTTTGCCTGCGCCATTGCGGCCCAGAAGAGCAAGGCGTTCCCCCCGTTCAACCGTGAAGGTCACATTTTCCAATACCCGCTTCCGATTGCCGCCGTGGGTATAGCTTTTGCAAAGATCGTTGCAGGCAATCATTCGACTGATAACGTCCGGCGAACGTGGCGGCACAGGATAAGGCCAATCATAGCTACGATGATCGCACACAGGATCGGATTCCATATGTCGTAATAGGCCGTCACCCGATCTCCCCAAATGCCTTTTCGCATCATTTCCATCGCATTTACGAAGGGCGAGAACATCAGATATTCGCGCATCGACGGCGTGAGCCATGATGACATGGTGAACAAGCCAGAAAAAGGTATCATCACATAGGTTGTCACAGGAACGAATTTCTCAACCGCTTCCGACATTTCGGAAAGAGGTGCTATGACAAGACAGAGAGAAAAAGAAAATATTGCGTAAATGAACCACCCTGCAATGAATAGTCCAAAATCCGCTGGCATAGGAAATTCACCGAATATCATTAATATAGTGGCTATGAAGAGATAAGCCATCATGCTCCCCAATAGCTCAACGATAAATCGGGCCAGGATGAAATCTACAATCTTGACCTGTCGGTGATATAGCAGGCTGCTATTCGTGGTGAAAACGATGACGCTGCGGGTAATGCCGTGCCGGAACAGCGTGACCGGAATATAGCCGGATACGACAAATGCCAGAACGCCTATGCCATGTTCCTCGGGCCCTTTGGTGAGGCGCCAGATAACGCCCACCAGACCGGCGAACAGCAGTGGTTCGACCATGATCCAGAGAAACCCGATATTCTCTCGTCCGAACCGCGTCGTCAGTTCACGGATCAGCAAGGCGTGAATGACGCGGATCTGAACGATCCAGCCATTACGCAGCCGGTTCAGATTACGGCCCGAAATGTCAGTCTTCCGATGCATGCTCGACGACGCCGACCATGAACATCCAGCCAATGAAATAGAGGCAAAGGGCCGCCGCGGCGACGATGATGATGCTCAGTATGCGGCGGGGCAGCAACGCATCGTCTGGCATGTTCGGGTCGACCACACGCTCAAGGTAAAATTGCTGGCGCTGGGCCTCCGACCGGGCCTGAACCAGCGCTGCATTGGCGACGTTCAAACTCTGCGTCGCGAACTCCTGCTCGACCAGCAGATTTTCATAGCCGCCCATTTTCGATGCGATGCCGCTGCCCGTCCCCACCACGCGGCTGTCCTGCGACGCGATCTGCGTGGAAATGGCGCTGATCCGGTTCTGCAGGCCGGGGATCGACGGGTTGCCGGGGGCTACGCGCTGCATCATATCCAGTTGCGCCTGGAGTGTTGCACGCTGGGCAATCAGGGTGTTGGCGATCTCGATCACGCCCGTCGCCTGCTTGCCGGGATCGATCAACGCCTGTGCGTTGCGATATTGGGACAGCTGCACACGCGCCGCCTTCGCCCTGTTGGTGGCAAGTTCGACCTGCCTTTGCGCCTCGGCAATGGCTTTGGTCTGGGCGCGGGCATTGAGCCGGTTGACCAGCGCCTCGCTGAGGTCAAGGAGGCGCAGGTTGATGTCATGGGCATCGCGAGGCGTGAAGGCCTCGACCTCGATCATCGCGGTCCCCGCCTCGTTGTCGAGGCGCGCATCGACCCGCTTGCCATAATATTTGAACAGGCTCTCGAAACTATTGTCCGAAAAAGGTTGAGGAAAGCGCGACAGTATGTCGGCGCCGCGGGAGGTGAATTTGGAGCGGACGTCGATACCCTTCTCCAATGCCATCAGCGCGTCGCGCGAGCGGACGAAGGTCAGCACCTCGTTGGCCTGTTCCTGTCCGCCCGACAGCCCGGTGGTTTGGACCAGATTGGCCAGGGTCGACATCTGCGACCGCTTCTGATCGGCGCTCTTAATAACAAAACGGGATTCCGAAATATAGATGTCGGATGCGATAAACCCGTAGTAAAGGGCTGCTAGAATGGTTGGCGTAACGACAAAGATCAGAAACCATTGCCGTTTCCTGATCCAGTCCAGCAGTCCGGATTGCCGGGAAACATAGGTCGTTGTTTCGGTTTCGGCGGGAAACGAGGGATTGACGTTCATAATAGCTTTGCGGCGCCTTGGGCTAATATCAGCCGCCCTGCGCTAGGCCAACATGGCGCTGGACGCAAGGGTGCGGGCATGGCCACAGTCGCCCAAGAGGAACTATTGTTCATTCTCAAATGCCGATGCTAAGGCCGGCGGCTGTCGGGCCGCCAGCTTTCGAGACCATCCACATGCCAAGTAAATTTCCCCTCTTTCTGCTTTTGCTTGCAAGCCTCTCCGGCTGCGCCTCCCTTCCCTCCAGCGGGCCGACGGGTCGGCAGGTCATCAAGTCGGCGAGCGATCCGAAGGACGTTCGTACTCCCATTCAGGTGGTCGAGATCGGCACGGCGGCGGACATGCCGGGTGCGGCGGCGGCGAGCGACCCGGGCGTCGGCGAACCCGTCCCACCGCCCGCCGCCCTTGCCGAACTGGCGCCGCCGCCAACCGATCTCGTGGGGCCTGGCGACGTGCTGGAGATCAACATCTACGAAGCCGGCGTCACCCTGTTCTCCAGCGGGAACAGCGGCGCGGCGAGCCAGATCGCCGCCCCCCCCGGCGTGCAGGTGCAGAAACTGCCGCCGAGCCGGGTGGACGATCATGGCCGCATCTCCATCCCCTATGCCGGTTCGCTGCCCGTGGCGGGGCATACGGTCGGCGAGGTAGAGGCGATGATCCGCCAGTCGCTGCGCCGCCTGTCGCAGAACCCGCAAGTGCTGGTGACGATGAGCCAGGCGATCACCAATTCGGTGATCATCGGGGGCGAGGTCGCGAGGCCGGGCCGGCTCGTGCTCCAGACCAACCGGGAAACATTGTCCGACGTGATCGCGCTGGCGGGCGGCACGCGCGCCAATGCCAAGGATCTGCTGCTGCGCCTCAACCGTGGCGGGCAGAGCATCGACGTGCGCATCAACGACCTGGTCGACCAGCCCGCGCTGGACGTGCGCGCCCAGCCCGGCGACCGGATGACGCTGATCAACGATCCGCGCACCTTCTCCGTGCTCGGCGCGTCGGGCCGGGTCGAGCAGATCCCCTTCGTGCGCTCCTCCGTCTCCCTGACGGAGGCGGTGGCGACCGCCGGCGGCGTGAACCCCAATCTGGGCGATCCCGCCGCCATCTTCCTGTTCCGTTACCGCAAGAACGACCTCGGCGAGGACGAGCCGGTCGTCTATCATCTCAACATGATGAAGACCGGCGCCTTCTTCCTGGCCCAGCGCTTCACCATGCGGGACAAGGACGTGCTGTATTTCGGCAATGCCGCCGCCAATCAACCGAGCAAGATGGTGCAGCTGATCAGCCAGCTGTTCTCGCCGATCCTGACGGTGACCAGCGCGGTGTCGGTGATCCAGAACAGCAACTGATCCCACGGTTGATGGCCTGACATTTCGGAGGATTTGATGGAAATCCAGACGTACGACATTGCCGGCCTCGCGCTCCTCACTCCCCGCCACATCGGCGACGAGCGTGGCTATTTCGCCGAGACGTTCCGGGCCGATATCTTCGCCGAGAACATCGGCGATCATGATTTCGTCCAGGACAATGAATCGCTGAGCGCCCGCACCGGCACCATCCGCGGCCTGCATTTCCAGAGCGTCCCCCATGCGCAGGGCAAGCTGGTGCGCTGCACCGCCGGGGCGCTGTTCGATGTGGCCGTCGACATCCGCGTCGGATCGCCCACCTACGGGCAATGGTCGCCGAGACGCTGACGCCCGCCAATGGCAGGCAGTTGTGGGTGTCGCCGGGCTTTGCGCATGGCTTTTGCACGCTCGAACCGGACACGGTCATCGCCTACAAGGTCACGGGTGGCTATTACAGCGCCGAGTGCGACAAGGGGCTGGCCTGGGACGATCCGGCGATCGGCATTGTCTGGCCCGATGTGGCGGACGCCGACACCCTCTCGGCCAAGGACCGCACCCAGCCGCGCCTGGCCGATCTTCCCGAATATTTCAGTGTGGAGCGATAACCCATGCGTGTGATCGTTACCGGCGGGGCCGGCTTCATCGGCTCCGCCCTTGTGCGTTACCTGGTGCTGGACAAGGGCTATGACGTCCTTACCATCGACGCGCTGACCTATGCCGGGTGCGAGGCGTCGCTGAAGGCGGTGGAAGGCAAGGCCAACCACCGGTTCCTCCACGCCAATATCTGCGACCGCGCCGCGATGGACGCCGCGATCGCCGACTTCCGGCCCGACCGCATCATGCATCTGGCCGCCGAAAGCCATGTCGACCGGTCGATCACCGGCGCGGCCGATTTCATCCAGACCAATGTCGTGGGCAGCTTCACCCTGCTGGAGGCGGCGCGGGCCTACTGGAACACTTTCGATGCGGACGCGAAAGCGGCGTTCCGCTTCCTCCACGTCTCCACGGACGAGGTTTATGGCTCGCTGGGCGAGGAGGGCCTGTTCGAGGAGACGACCCCCTATGACCCCAGCTCGCCCTATTCCGCGTCCAAGGCGGCGTCGGACCACCTCGCCAAGGCGTGGCAGCGGACCTATGGCCTGCCGGTGGTCGTGTCCAACTGCTCGAACAACTACGGTCCCATTTCCCCGAAAAGCTGATCCCGCTGACCATCCTCAACGCGCTCGAGGGCGCACGCTGCCCGTCTATGGCAAGGGCGAGAATGTGCGCGACTGGCTCTATGTCGACGATCATGCCCGCGCCCTCGACATCATCATCGAGAAGGGCGTGCCCGGCGAGACCTATAATGTCGGCGGCCGCAACGAGCGCCGGAATATCGACGTGGTGCGGCGGATCTGCGCGGTGCTGGACGAACTGGTGCCCGCCGACGCTCCGCGCGAAAAGCTGATCGACTATGTCACCGACCGTCCCGGCCATGACGCGCGTTATGCGATCGACGCGACCCGTCTGGAAACCGAACTGGGCTGGCGCGCGCAGGAAAATTTCGACACGGGCATCGAAAAGACGGTGCGCTGGTATCTGGAGAACCAGTGGTGGTGGCAGCCGCTGCGCGACCAGTATGACGGCCAGCGTCTGGGGCTGGACGTGAAGGCATGAGGATTGCCGTCACCGGCACCGCCGGACAAGTCGTCACCAGCCTGATCGAACGCGGCGCGGCCGCCGGGCACAAGATTGTCGCGATCGGCCGCCCCGACCTCGACCTCGCCGACCCGGCCTCGATCACGCGCGCGCTCACCGCTGCCGCGCCCGACGCCATCGTCTCGGCCGCCGCCTATACGGCGGTGGACAAGGCGGAGGGCGAGAGCGACCTTGCCCATGCCGTCAACGGCGCGGGCGCGGGCGCGGTGGCGGCGGCGGCCAAAGTGCTGGGCGTGCCGCTGATCCACATCTCGACCGACTATGTGTTCGACGGGACGCTGGACCGCCCCTATGCCGAAAGCGATCCGACCGGGCCGACCGGCGTCTATGGCGCGTCCAAGCTGGCGGGCGAGCAGGCCGTACTGGCGACCCATGGCGATAGCGCGATCCTGCGCGTGGCCTGGGTCTACAGCCCGTTCGGCGGCAATTTCGTCAAGACGATGCTGCGGCTCGCGGGGGACCGGGACGAGCTGGGCGTGGTCGCCGACCAGATCGGCAATCCGACCAGCGCGCTGGATATTGCCGATGGTATCCTGATGGTAGCTACCAATATGATATCCGATGGTAGCCAGACGCTGCGCGGCACCTTTCACATGACCGCGACTGGCGAGGCGAGCTGGGCGGATTTTGCGGAGGCGATCTTTGCCGCATCGGCGGCACGCGGCGGCCCGTCAGCGGCGGTGCCCCGGATCGGCACGGCCGATTATCCGACGCCCGCCGCGCGGCCCGCCAATTCGCGGCTCGACTGCGGCCTGATCCGCCAAGTGCATGGAGTGATGCTCCCCGACTGGCGGGGGTCGCTGGACACGGTGGTCGGACGTTTGCAGCCGAACGCCGCACACTGATTTTCTGGGGGGCTAAGATATGAAGGGTATCATTCTCGCAGGCGGCAGCGGCACGCGCCTCTATCCCATGACGTTGCCGACGTCGAAGCAGCTCATGCCGGTCTACGACAAGCCGATGATCTATTATCCGCTATCGACGCTGATGCTGGCGGGCATTCGCGAGGTGCTGATCATCTCGACCCCGCGCGACCTGCCCGCCTTTCGCGCGCTGCTGGGCGACGGGTCGGCGTGGGGCATGACCATCGACTATGCGGAGCAGCCCAGTCCCGACGGTCTGGCGCAGGCCTATATCATCGGCGCGGACTTCGTGGGCGATCAGCCCTCCGCCCTGATACTGGGCGACAATATCTATCATGGTCACGGCCTGCCGGAACTGATGGCCAGCGCGTCGGCGCGGACCAGCGGCGCCAGTGTATTCGCCTATCATGTCAACGATCCCGAACGCTATGGCGTGGTCGCTTTCGACGAAAGCATGAAGGCCGTGTCGATCGAAGAGAAGCCGCAGCAGCCCCAGTCCAGCTGGGCGGTCACGGGCCTCTATTTCTACGAGGCCCAGGTGATCGACATCGCCGCGAACCTGAAACCCTCCCCGCGCGGCGAGCTGGAGATTACCGACGTCAACCGCGTCTATCTGGACCGCGGGGAGCTGTCGGTGGAAATCATGGGACGCGGCTATGCCTGGCTCGACACGGGCACGCCCGACAGCCTGCTGGACGCCGCCGAGTTCGTGCGCGTGCTGGAAAAGCGCCAGGGCTTCAAGATCGCCAGCCCGGAGGAGATTGCGTTCCGGCAGGGCTTCATCGACGCCGCCGGGCTGGAGCAGGCGATCGGCAAGCTCGGCAAGTCCGACTATGGCCGCTACCTGCGCGGGATATTGGCGGAGGGTTGAGCGGTCGGCCAGACCGCCAAGGCGCAGATGGAGCGAGAGCCGGATAGGCCTGGCGCCGGGGATGTATGACAGGACCGGAGGCCGCCGCCGGGATTTCGCGGCGCTGCTCGAACGGCGGCTGTTGCACCGACCGGGGCAGGGATAACGGGTCGCGCGGATCTGGGCAGGAGGCGGGTCGGACCATGGGCGCGATCTGCGCGGAGTCCGGCCGAGGGGGTGAGCCTTCGGGACAGTCTGCTCAAGCAGACTTGTGGTGTACATGGGAGGAGGGCCGGATAGGCTTGGCGCCGGGAATGTTTAACAGGGGCAGGTTTAGCCCGTGACCGACGATCCCGCCCCTCCCCCTCAAAAACCGATGATCAGGCATGTCCAGCGCGGCATCCTGATGCGCCTCGAGCGACTGCACCACGTCGCCGAGGTCGGTGACCGGCACGCTGGCCGCGAACTGTGTCACCATGACCAGCGGCTGGCCCCCGACCTTGAACAGCGGGTTCAGCCGCGCCGCCGGTTTCTGCGCGTCCTCGCGCGGCAGCAGCGGCACGACGAGGCGGGTGTTGAGGGTGTCCAGCAGCTTTGCCTGGCAATCGAGCACATAGACACCGCCCGACCGCAACCGGTGCACATCATATTTGGCTATCAGAACCGGCGATACGACGCCAGCGGCAGGCCATGGCGATCGACATGGTCGTTGGAGCTTTGCAGCATCGCCGCATTCTCCTGCCGCCAGAGGCGCGCCTTCTCCTGGGCGATCCGCTCCATCAGGCCCGCCTCGTAAGCGCGTGAGAGATTAATGCCCAGCCGCCGGGCCTCAGCCACCAGCAATGCGTCCAGCGACAGGTTCGTCGCCTTGCGACCCTGCGCCATCCTGTTTGTCAACATGCGCATAGATATGCGCATGTTTTGACATGGTTCAATCGGAAATGGCGTTTGGATCGTAAAGCCTGTTCAGATCCGCACCCGCTCCACCTCTGCCAGGCTGATCTCGTCCCGCCGCCGGTCGTAGAGCTGCGTCGTGCGGGTCGAACTGTGGTTGGCCATGGCGGCGGCATTTTCCAGTGTGCCGCCATTCTTCAGATAGGTGGTGATCCCGGTCGCGCGGAAGCTGTGGTTACCGATGCGCGTCGCGATGCCCGCCCTCTCCGCGCGGCGGCGGACCATGGCGTGGGCGTCGGGCTGGGTAAGCGGCGTGGCGCTCAGCCGCTTGGTGGCGCGGGCGATGGTGCGGAACAGCGGCGCCCTGGGGGCGGTGATGCCGCACGCCTCGACATAGGCCATCAGATACTCCTCGAGCAGATGGTGGCACGGCATCTCGTGCCGCTTGCCGCCTTTCTCGTGGAGGCGCAGCCACAGCCGCCGGCCCTGCACGAACAGATCGCCCCGCGTCATGGCCAGCGCCGCCCCGACGCGGGCGAAGCTGTAGATCATCAGGCCGATCAGCGCGCGGTCGCGCAGGCCCGCCTCCGTCCCGATGTCGATCGCGTCGATGAGCGCGCGCGCTTCCTCCGCTTCCAGCACCGGGGTGCGGCCCGTGCGCGCGCTGTGAGCGGGACCGCGCACACTGGCGGCCGGGTTGACCGGCACCGCCTGCCCCACCACCAGCCAGTCGAACAGGTTGCGGATCGCCGCGAGGCGCAGTTTGACGGTCGGTGCGGAAAGACCGGCCCCCAGCTGCTCGATCCAGCCTGCGACATGGATCGGCGTGATGCCGGCGAGATCGCGCACGCCCAGGGCGGAGCACCAGCCGAGAAAATCGCTGGCGGCGCGGGCATAGGCGCGCCGCGTGTTCGGGTTGCGGATGGTGGCGGCGAAGAATTCCAGGAAACGCATCTGCGTGCGCTGCGATGCCTCTGCGATCAACGCGGGCATGGTCGGGCCGGGGGCGATCCGCGACGGCGTGGACGGGAGAAGAGCGAGGCCGGTCATGGCGCCACAGGGTAGAGATGTTGCATCCTTTGATAAAGGACATTATCATGGATGATGCCGCGCCAGTTGAGGCGGACGAGGAACAGGCCGGGTGGAATTTCGTCAGGCGCTTTGGCGAAGAGGCGCTGGGGCGAAAACGCCGGGATCGCGTCGTGCGCCGTGGAACCGGCATAGTCCCGTGCGGGGACCCACGCCGCGCCCCCGGCTTTTCCTTTGTCGCCCCTGCCCTCCCCCTCTATGGCCGCCGTCATGCCAGCTCCCTCCCCCCGGCTCTCTCTTGCCCAAGTGACCGTCTGCGCCGTCACGTCGGTGAATGTGGCGGCCACGGTGCGGGCGCTGGAGGCCTGCCTGGCCGAGGTCGATTTCGCCGCCCGCCTGCTGTTCACCGATGCGCCGGTCGTGCCGGCGCATCCGGGCATCACGGTCGTGCCCATTGCCCGGATCGGATCGGCGACCGCCTATTCCGCATTTCTGCTGGGCGGACTGGTCGATCATGTCACGACCTCCCACTGCCTGGTCGTCCAGTGGGACGGGCATATCCTCGATGCGAGGCGATGGCTGCCGGACTTTCTCGACCATGACTATATCGGCGCCAGTTGGCCGCAGTTCGGCGACGGCCATGATATCGGCAATGGTGGCTTTTCCCTGCGCAGCCGGCGGTTGATGGCGCTATGCCGCGATCCGGGCTTTCGCGCTTCCCACCCGGAGGACATCGCGATCGGGCGGGTCAATCGCGCCTGGCTGGAGGATCGGGGCATGCGCTTCGCCCCGCGCGCGCTGGCCGACCTCTTCGCGGCGGAGCGCGCCGGCGATCCGGGGACGAGCTTCGGCTATCATGGCGCCTGGAACATGCCGCGCGTGCTGGGCGCAGCGGCCTTCTGGGACATTTATCGCACGCTCGACGACCGGGGCACGATCCGCCACGATTTCGGCAGCATCGCGCGGCAGGTGGCGAGCGGCCCCGGTGGCCTGCGGCGCGTGGCGCGGCTGACGGGGGATCAGGCCGCCCACACGCTGCGGCGGGTGGTGCGGGGGTGACGCTGTCCCTACAGTTCTTGATCGCCTGTATTATCTTTTGGTACAGGACGGGGACAGCAAGGAGGCACAGCGTTGGCGCGCAATACGTCCGTGACGATCGGGGATCATTTCACCGGCTTCATCAGCGAACAGGTGCAGGCGGGACGGTATGGCTCCGCGAGCGATGTGGTGCGCGCCGGACTGCGCCTGCTGGAAGAGCATGAAGCGCGGGTACGCAGCCTTCAGGATGCACTGATCGCGGGCGAGACGTCCGGTCCACCGCGCCCCTTCGACAGCGATGCTTTCCTTGCCGGCATCCATGGGAAGCATATCGCCGGTCATGGCGAGTAGAAGCGTCCGGCTTTCCCCGCTGGCCGAGAGTGATCTGGAGGAAATCTGGCTCTACACGGCAAGCCATTGGTCGCCGGAACAGGCGGATCGCTATTATCGGGATATGGTCGCGACGTTCGAGGCGCTGGCGTCGGGGATCAGGCGAGGGCATGCGGTCGATCTGCGCTCCGGCTACCGGAAACAGGCGTGCGGGGCGCATATGATCTTCTTTCGCGAAGAGAAGGATGCAGTCGCCATCATCCGCATCCTGCATGCCCGGCAGGACGTGGACCGGCATCTACCCTGACCAAATTCGTGCTTTCGAGTAGAAATTGCCCGAACGACCATTTGCGCTAAGATGGCAGCCATGACCATTCCGCAAGGCGAACTGTTCCGGCTCGACAGCCCGTTGATGGGCGAGATCCGCGGCGAGCGGTCGCTGATGGCCTTTCCCTTCTTCGCCCTCGCCAAGAATGCGTGGATGAAGCCCCTCGCCTATGCCACCCCCACCGTCTCCATCGAGGTCAGGCCGAGCGCGCGCGGCGTCGCGACCATCTATGACAAGGAAATCGTCCTCTACATCGCCAGCCTGATGGCCGCCAAGATCGACGCGGGCATGGCGATCTCGCAGGATTTCACCTTCACCGCGCACGACCTGTTCAGTGTCACCGGCTCCAACCACAGCGCCCGCTCCTACGGTCGCCTGGCCGATGCGCTGGAGCGATTGCAGGGCACGCAGATCAAGACCAACATCGAGGCCGGCGGCGAGGGCGAGGACGGGTTCTTTTCCTGGTTGTCGGAGGCACGATTGCAATATGCGCGCTCGGGCAAGGGCGAGAAACGGCTGAAAGCGGTCAAGGTACGCCTGTGCGACTGGCTGTTTCGCGCCATTTTGCGCGATGGCCACGTCCTCGACTATGCCTCCACCTATTTCCAACTCGGGCCTATCGAGCGGCGCATCTACGAGGTCGCGCGATCGACCTGTGTCGAGGGCGAGCCGCTGGAGATGGACTTGGCGATGCTGAAGATGCAGATCGGGTTCCAGAACCCCCTCTCCAATTTCCGCATCGCCATGCGCGAGATCGCAGCCGTCAATGGCATTCCGGATTATGATATCCGGCTGATTGAGGAGGCGCCCGCAGACAAGGACGCCGGCGACACGCCGCGCAAGGCCGGGAGGCGGCCCGCCAAGGCGCGGGTCATCATCACCCGGCGCGCGCATGTGGCTGTGGAGGAGCAGGCGGAGGCGCTCTGACCCCTCTGCCCTTACCCCGCCGGCGCTCGACGCGCGCGTCGTCCACGCTGATTCGCGCCAGAATGGCGCGCGGCCCTATTTCTACTCGAAAGCACGAATCAAAGTGCCCTATTTCTACTCGAAAGCACGAATGGACAGGCAATTTCTACTCGAAAGCACGAACGATTTTGGGCTTTCCTACTCGAAAGCACGAACCGTAAAGCCTTCCGCCATGCGCCCATTGCTGCGATTATGGCAGGCCGGTCATGAAGACCGGATCGGTGGACGGAAGGGGTGGCTGTGACCACATAAAAGAACGCCCGGCACGAAGGCCGGGCATCCATGGATTGGTGGAGCGACGTCGCCAAACGTCGAACCGGGATCACAAGTCCTTTTCCCCTACTCCAGACGGAGCCCCGTTTCAAGGATGCGCGCTTCGCGCCACGGAATCTTCTTATCTGGTGACGGCCTTCCTGTGTGGAGGGACGAATGGGAACGCTTGCCCTGGGCGAGGCGCTGATTGGCGCGCTCGGTACGATGACGACGGTTCGGAGGAAGCATGGCGGCCGGACGGCCCAAGACCGACAGGCGCGGAAATCCCGCTCCGGTGCGCCCCACCCCACCGGCGTCCCGGTGCTGCGCGACAGCGTGGAGGCGGGCACGTTCGAGCATGTCTTCTTCGCGGCCCCCGCCAAGGGCGAGACCGACCGGCTGCTGCGCGCGGCGCGGCGCATCCTCGACGCAGGACGTCAGCTGCGCCGGGAAGCGCGTGCGGGGGCCCGCGCGCTGACCCCTGCGGAACAGCGGCTCACCACCCTCACCGCCGCCAGCGTGCGCGTGCTGGAGGAGATATTGACACTCGCCCGGCTCAACCGTGGCCGGGTCTTTCCCAGCTACGACTATCTGAGCGACGCGACCGGCCTTGGCCGCGCGACGGTGGCGCGGGCCCTGCGCATCCTGGAGAGCATCGGCTTCCTCGTGCGCCAGCGGCGGTTCAAACGGGTGGCCGGCGATGGCCCGGGCCCGCGTTATGCGCAGACCTCCAATGTCTATCGCGCGCTCCTGCCCCGCATCGTCGCTGCCTATCTGCCGCGCTGGATGCGCCCTGCGCCCTTGCCCGATGACGAAATACAGCGCGAGGTCGACCGGATCACCGAGACGGAGACCATGATCGCCCGCCTGCCGCTTGGCGAGCAGGCGGGCGCGATCCTCAGCGGCCCGCTGGCGAAAGTTCTCGCCCGGCTCGGCGCCGCGATCGAGGGCCATGAGCGTGAGTCTCAGGATGATCCGCAACCCCTACCGAATTCTTTCATAAAGGATGAAAAGCGGCGTTGGCCTAGACGGCCAACATCACCTGAAAAGGAGATAATGACGCAATTACCCCGAAATCATAGAGCAATGCCGAAAACCGCAAGGCCGGGCCGCACCGCTACGCGGCGCGAATGCTCCCCAGAAGGAGCAAGCGGTTAGGGCAGCATTGAAACGGTGCAGGCGTGTTCGGCGACTTCCTTGGGGCATTGCGGTAGCTATCGGATAGCTACTCCGCGCAACGGAACCGAAGGTAGCAGGCTCAACCAGATCCTTTGCGTTCTCTGCGGGTTCTGCGCGAATAGTCTCCTCAGCCTTTTGGCCGATGACTGATCGTTGATGATTCCCATGACGCGACACCTCAGGGTGAAAGCGGCGATACCCGACCAACTGTCATCGAAAGAAAGCTATCCGATAGCTACCAGATAGCTTCCGGTATCAAAGCTCGCCGAGACCGCGACAGCCGGATAGCTCAGCCACCCTGCCCTGATCCTCCAGGGCGGCCAGCGCCTGCTCCAGCACCGCGCCCAGCGGCAGGCCCAGATCGTCCGCGATGCGATAGAGCGTCTCGATCGTTTCCTCGGTCGCCTTGATATTGATCTGGCGATTGCGGCCCGTCGTGTGGCGCCGGGGCGCGCGCGGGGCCCGCGCACCATCGGTCGGCGACCGCGTCTGCTCCGGTCCCGGGTCACCCTTTTCGATCGCTTGTCGGGCCTCCTCGACGGCTACGCCCGCGCCTTTCCCCTGCGCCTTGCGGCTCGGAAAACCGCTCGCTTCGGCGAGCCGGTCGATCGCCTCGCTCTCGACGGGCCGCGGCGCTGGCGGGGTGGCGAAATCGTCAAGGTCGCTGAACGGGTTGGCCCGGCTCATTGTGCCGCCTCCACGGGCGCGGCGCTGGCGCCCCGGGTCGTGCGTAGCCGCTCAATCACCTCGATCGCGAACTGCTCGGCATTAGCGATCGCCTTATCGAGGTTGGAAACATCCCCCCCGTCGAGATTTTCCAGAGTCTGGCGAAAGGAGAAGATCGCGCGAAACGCCTCGCGCTCATGCAGTTGCGTGATGAAGACGGGGACGCCCGCGTCGGTCAGCCCATCCTGGATATGCCCCATGGTGCGCGTGCGGATGATCGGACTGGTCCGGGTCAGCAGTACGCCGTGGGGAACGGCGCGGCCGGTCATCTTCTCATGCTGCTTCAGCACGCGGATCGCGCGGCTCGCCTGTTCGGCGTCGAGCTGTGACCCTTGCATGGGAATGATGACGAGGTCGGCCTGGCTGACCGCCAGCAGCACGATCTTGGCCGCCGTCCCTTCCAGGTCGACGATGACGAAGGGGGTTGCGGCCGCCGCCTCCTCGATCCGGTCGAGGATATTATCCTCATCCGCATCGGCGACGATGGAGAGCGTGTCGGGCAATGTCGCCCCCTTGCCCCACGCGGCGATGGGATGGTTGGGATCGGCATCAATGACCGTGACCCGCGTGCCGCGCGCGATTTCCGAGGCGAGGAGCAACGCGGCCGTGGTCTTGCCGACGCCGCCCTTGGGGCTGATGAACGCGACCGTGGGCATGAAGTATCCTTTCGGACAGCTTGAAAGGGCAGGGGAATATGCTCGGCTATCCTCTAGCTATCGGGTAGCTATCCAGTCAAGCGATAGGCGCATGGTAGCTATAGGATAGCTTTTATCCGGATCGCTTCCACGGCGATCGGGATAGCGGATAGCTATCCATCAGATAGCCATGGCCGGCGGACGCCGCGATGCTGTCTTTTCCTTTGTCGCTCCCTCCCAATCTGACTATCGCGCTTCTTATGCGAACCGCCCATCAATCCTATGCCCTGAACGGTGGGCGGGAGGTCCGGCTGTGGCTGTCGGTCCATTGCGACGCATTTCGTGCGGATCCGATAGCCTATCTCATCGCCTGCTGGTGGCGGCTGCGCGGCAAGCGGGTCCGCGCGCGCGGCCAGTTCGCGCGTCTGCTCGGCGGCTCGGTCCATGCCTATGCCCTGTGGATGCTGTGGCACGAGGAGCCGATGCATGTATCGGGCGACGATCCCGACGCGCCGCCGATCTTGGCGCTGGTCGATGCGCGGGGCGCGGGGGAGGGGGCGGTTGCCGCCAGCATGGACAGCCTGGCGGCAGAAGGCATGGCCGCGCTTGTCTTCGTCCCGAACGCCATGAGGCCACCAGCCGCGGCCGATCATAAGTCAACGCTAGCCGATGTGGCCGAACGGATCGACTGGGCGGGCGAGCCATGGCTGTTGCCCATCGCCGCCGGCGACACCATTGCGGCGGGCGCGGCGCGCGCCTATCGCGCCGCGATCGCCGCCGCTGGCGGGACCGATGGGGCGGCGGGGGCGCGCATCATCTATGCCGACGACGATCTGGCCGGGCCGTCGGGCCGCCGGACCAGCCCGCATTTCAAGCCTGACTGGAACAGCGAGCTGTTCCGCCATCATGATTATCTGAC
>Ga0207674_10001998_pt1 | contig 25874 bp, 29 predicted proteins | sample KBSCornC72_FD_184303 | JGI IMG/M metagenome (GOLD analysis project Ga0207674, IMG submission 184303) | Corn rhizosphere microbial communities from Kellogg Biological Station, Michigan, USA - KBS Corn C7-2 (SPAdes) (version 2) | ecosystem: Host-associated > Plants > Roots > Rhizosphere > Soil ...
CACGACCAGCAATACGGTCACGATGCTTGAGCCCTATCTCGGCGACGCGACGGGTATCGCGGCTGTCGAGGGCTTGCACAAGGTCTACGTGGCGCAGGGCGGGCAGGTGTATATCTATCACACTACCGATGGATCCTCGATCAACAACCAGTACGTGACGGTGACGGGAACAGCGTCTGATGTCGCGTTCATGGACGGACACTTCGACGGAAACAACACCGTTTACTAAAGATCATGTCAGACAGAGAAGCTGATGGTCGCGCTGATGTCCTGGCGATCGCGGCGCACCGCGACGACGTGGAGCAGACCTGCGGCGGCACCCTGCTGCGTATGGCTGCGCGCGGGTTGCGGACTGCCATTCTCGATCTGACGCGCGGCGAGGCAGGGACGCGCGGCACGGCGGAGGATCGGGCTCGCGAGGCCGCCGAGGCTGCAAAGTTGCTGGGTGTAAGCAGGCGCGATGCTCTCGATCTGCCGGATGGCGCCATTGAAAACACGCTGGAGAATCGTAAGAAGATCGCGCGAGTGCTGCGCGAGGTAAGACCGCGAGTGGTGATTCTGCCGTATTGGCAGGCACGTCATCCGGATCACGCGATGGTGGCGTCGCTGGGCTACGAGGCGTGTTTTCTGTCGGGTCTCGGCAAGGTGGAGACGGGCGCGGCGCCACACAGGCCGTTCAAGATTGTCTATGCAAGTTTGTATGCGGATGTGCGGCCGAGCTTTGTTGTGGATATCACCCCTTTCATCGAGCAGCGGCATCGGGCGCTGATGGCGTACAAGTCGCAATATGCAAACCAGGCGGCGGGCAGCGCGTTGTTTGTGCCGGAAGAAGAGATCCGTGAGCGCACCTTCGCGGAGGCACGGCACTACGGATTGCTGGCTGGCGTGAAATATGGGGAGCCATTTGTGCAGAAGGAAGTCGGGCGGGTGGATGATTTGACGCTTCTGCCGGTGCAGAGTATCTAGAGCTATCAGCTGCTAGCCAGTAGCCAGTAGCCACTTTGGATGAGGCAATCAATACTGTTGCCTCGCGATTTGCTTATATAAGCAGAATTTATGCCAAGTCAAAACAGAATAACTTTGCGTTATGAACGAGTTGCGTCGAAGATGAGGGTGGAGGCTGGTGATGGCGACGCAGACGTGGGATCCCCTTGCCTACGAGCGGTACGGCGCATTTGTGCATGGACTTGCCGGCGGAGTGTTGGAGTGGCTCGATCCTCAGCCCGGCGAATATGTTCTCGATCTTGGTTGCGGTGACGGACAGTTGACTCAGCGCATCGCGGAGAGCGGCGCGCATGTGCTGGGCGTTGATGCCTCTGCCGAGATGGTAGCCGCGGCGCGTGAACGAGGCATTGAGGCCGAGCACGCGAAGGCGGAGGAACTGCCGTTCCGAGATGCAACGTTCGATGCGGTCTTTTCGAATGCGGTGCTGCACTGGGTCCGCGGCCAGGATGCGATGCTCGAGCAGGTGCATCGTGTGTTGAAGCCTGGCGGCCGCTTTGTTGCCGAAATGGGTGGCCATGGAAATATCGCGGCAATCCACGTTGCTCTGATGTCAGTTCTGGAGCGACATGGACTGGGTGAGCGCGAAAAGACGGAGAACTACTTCCCAACCGCTGAGAGCTATGCAGAACGCCTGACGCAACACGGCTTCAGGGTCGAGCAGATTGCGCTAATTCCGAGGCCAACAAAGCTCCCGGACAGTGGTATGGATGGATGGCTGCGAACCTTCAGGCGAGGCGTGCTGGAAGCATTGCCCACAGAATTGCGCGAGACTGTGGTGCGAGAAACCATTGGCCTGCTGGAACCAGCGCTGTGCGACGCGGCGGGGAACTGGACCGCAGACTACGTGCGATTGCGGTTTGCGGCGAGGGCGTGACGGGAGTTGTCCAGGCCAGTCGCGAATTCTTGATTCACAATCTGTTCGGCGAACGGCTGTTGCCGAGGGCGAGAAGAGCGCCGGTTACGCGATTGGCAGCGTGACGCACCACGTTATCTTCGCTTGCGAAGTCGCCAGCAATGCAGCGGACGCCGAGTCTCTCGACCCGCTCAATGTCAGCCGCGATGGGAGATGCATTCTCGGCGGCGTAGCGGGCTAGTGTCTCGGGCGCGAACTTCGCAGTGTTGATGATCGCGTAGTCGAATATCGGCGCGCGGGTGTGCTCGTAGATGCGCTCGATGTGTTCCGAGGCGGTGAGGCCCAGGCTCTCATTCGCTTGTGTCATCAGATTGCAGATGAAGACGCGGATGCCGGTGGCTGCCGCGAGAGCCGAGGGTATCCCCTGCACAAGCAGGTTGGTGATGAGCGATGTGTAGAGCGACCCCGGCCCGACGGTGATGAGATCGGCGCGCTGGATCGCGTCAAGGGTCTCGGGCATCGCAGCTGCGTTCGGCGGGTCGAGCATCAGTTCGGCGATGCGCTGTTTGCTTGCCGTGATGTTGGTTTCTCCGCGGACAACGGACCCATCCTCCATATGTGCCACGACGGTCGCGTTGGAGGTTGTGGCCGGGTAGATTCGACCCCGCGTGGCGAGGATCTTGGATGCCAGCTGAACGGCATGCGCGAAGTCGCCTGTGATTTCGCTGAGAGCGGTGATGAAGAGATTGCCGAAGCTGTGGCCACCGAGGCCGGCCCCGGATGTAAACCGGTAGGCGAAGAGCTTTGACAGCAGGTCTTCTTCCGCGCTGAGTGCCACCATGCAGTTGCGGATATCGCCGGGCGGAAGCATGTTGAAGTCCTGCCGAAGACGGCCAGATGATCCGCCGTCATCGGTGACGGTGACGACCGCGGCGAGGTCGGAAATATGGCAGGGGTCTGTTGCAGGCCAGTCTGGAAACGTTACATGCTTGCGGAGGCCGCGGAGGAGAGTGGAAAGGCCTGTCCCGCCGCCGATGGCGACGACCCGGATGGGTGAGGAGGGTGCTCCGGGCGTCTGTTCGGGCGGGTCAGACGCACCGGGCAGGATGGAGATCGAATCGGTTCGCGAACCAGGTGTCACAAAGAAGCCTAAGGGCCAGATTCAGCCCTACGGTAGTTCAGGATACAGCAACTCGGTGAAGCGAGGGTCGTCGACCATGCTCTGGAAGTCGTTGTCAGAGCGCGCCTGGAGCCGGTTTTTTGGATTGAGCTCAATGGCTTGCGTAAGGCTGTCGAGACAGTCCTGCGACTTGCCCATGATTGCGTGAAGAAGCGCCAGGCCATAGTAGGCGAAATCAGCGCTGGGGTCGTCAGCCAGGATGCCCTTGAGCTGGTTGGCGGCTTCTTCAAAGTCACCCGCGTTGATCTGCGAGACGGCATAATCGTAGCGTTCCTCGGGAGTGCCGAAGGCGAGCCCCTTATTATCAAGCTGCTTTCTGCAGGTGCTGATGTACATCCTGCAGCGCTCGCAGATCTCGGGCGGCCCAGTTTGGAGAACCTTTTCGAATGCGGCGATGGCTTTGTCGAACTTGCCTTGCTGCACGAACTGAACGGCGGCCTGATATTGCTGTGCAATGGCAGCCGACGCCGTGCTCGATTGGCTGCTGGGCCTGACAGCCGGCGGGGGAGTTTTTTTGCGGCCTGCGGCCGTGGATTTTGCCTCTTGCGTCATGAGTTAACTGAGATCCATTTTCTAGTAACAGATTGAATTGTAAAGGCTCGGTTCGAGCCGCCTGGTTCAAGTTCTTGCACTCAGGCCATCTTTATACCGATAACGTCCTGATACGTCAATGGGCGGGAAGGTGAGGGGCGGATCAGGAACGAGAGCCAGATGCGCCGCTGCGATAGATGGCGGGGTTGAGAGTTGGGTCGTTGTACATCTTGAGCTGGCGATAGAGCTTGAACCGGCGGGTGCCTGCGAGCGTTTCGCGCCATAGCGCGTCAAGGCAGCGGGCGAGATCGGCCCGCTGTTCCTCAAGGATGGCGAGGCGCCAGCGATTGCGCTCTGCGTGTCCCGGCAAAGCGTCGGCGCGTTGGGCTTCTTCGCGGGTGTGGTAGATCTTCAGCGCGAGAATGGAGAGGCGGTCGATGATGAGCCCGGGAGATTCGGAGTTCAGGGGGGCGTTCGCCTGCGGCAGCTTTTGATTGGCGAGCCAGTCGAGAAGAGTGCGGTCGAGTTCTTCGGCCAGGTCGTTGCGCTGCTGGTTGGTGCGGTCGACCCTGCGTTTGACGTCGGCCAATTGCGAGTCTGTGGCGCCTGGGGTACGCGCCTCGTCCTCAATATGCCAGAGGTCGAAATTGGCGCGGTGCTGGCGGGCGACGAGCGCGAGCCACGGGTCGGACAAAGGCTCGTCTGAATCCTGGGCGAGGTGCCAGCTTTTTGTCGAATGGTCGTGAAGTCTGGCAATTGCGTCGGCTGAGAGCATTCTGGAGGTCAGTTGAGATTATCGCTGGTCGAGGCTCCAGTATGCGAACGAATGCGGCGAAGCAGCCCTCTGCCAATCGCTACGGCTGCCAAAGTGAACAGGTAATAGAGGACGAAGTTGATGCACGCTGCAAGCCAAAGAGGGAACGCATGGACGTTGCCAGTCACGACCGCCGATCCTACAAGGCCAGGGAAGACGGGGGCTGCGATTGTTTGATTCCCGAAACGAGGAAGCATAGAAGTGAGTCCGGCGGCGGTCCCGCCTAGGAGTAGTGCTATTGAGAGATTACCTTTTGCACCGCTGGTCACTCGCGCAGGTCCCTTCCGTGCAGGGTGAATTCGAACAGTAGCTCGCGGGCTATGGTAGAACTATCGTCACCCAGGCTTCAAATCCTGAGCGACGGGACCCCGGCGGAGAGGAAAATGGCGCACGCGATCGACCGATTTCTTTGCATTGCCAGCTACGAAAAAGGGCAGGACTTCATGCGGCAGTGCGCCGAGATGGGGGTGAAGCCGACGCTGCTGACAGTGCAGAAATTGCGAGAAGCGGCATGGCCGCGTGAGGTGCTGGAAGACATTCACCTGATGCCCGATGAGTACTCAGTCAATGAACTGATGAAGACGGTCTGCTGGATGTCGCGGGGACGGCAGTTTGATCGCGTCATCGCGCTGGATGAGTTCGACCTGGATGCCGCGGCGCAGATCCGGGAGCACACGCGCATCCCGGGGATGGGCGTGACATCGACGGCCTACTATCGCGACAAGCTTGCTATGCGGACTGGTGCGAGCGAGTCGGGGTTCCTGGTGCCGCCGTTTTGCCGCGTACTGAATTATGACGAACTCCGGGGCTATATGAAACAGGTGCACGGGCCGTGGCTGCTGAAGCCGCGAGCAGAGGCCTCCGCGCTGGGCATACGGAAGATCTATGAACCGGAGCAACTTTGGCGCACACTGGACGAACTCGGCGATACACAGACGAACTATCTGCTCGAGCAGTTCGTTCCGGGCGACATCTTTCATGTCGACTCGATCATCAGCGAACACAAGGTTGTGTTTTCGGTGGTGCATCAGTATGGCAAGCCGCCGATGCAGGTAATGCACGAGGGTGGCGTATTCACCACGCGCACGGTGAACAGACAGAGCCGCGAGTGGGCGGAACTAACGGCCCTGAATGGCCGGCTTGCCCCAGACCTGGGCATGGCTCGCGGTGTGACGCATGCAGAGTACATTCGCGCACACCACGACGGGCGTTTCTACTTTCTGGAAATCGCGGCTCGGGTTGGGGGTGCTTTCATCTCCGACCTCGTGGAGACGGCAACGGGAATCAACCTCTGGCGGGAGTGGGCGAGGCTCGAAGTGTCGCACCTTCGCAGCGAGCCTTATGTTCTGCCGAATTTTACGGAGAAATACGCCGGAAGCGTGCTGTGCCTGGCAACAACAGCTGAGCCGGACACTGGCGCGTTTGATGCACCCGAAATTGTGAAGCGAATGAAGAAGCACCATCATGCCGGACTGATTGTCTGTTCAGAAAGCGCAGGCCGGGTGAGGGAACTCGTTGATCAGTACAGTGCTGGTTTTGCGCACAAGTTCCTGGCGGCTCTGCCTCCGCCGGACAAGCCGACTGCTTGAGTCGGAACGAGGTCGTGGGTGCGGCTATCCTATTCCCGAGGAGAAGCCATGAACCTGAACGAACATCCTGAACTGGTTACACGCCCAGAGATGCAGTACGTGTTTGTGGAACGTGTAGGACAGTTTATGCAGAATGCCGGTGCAGCGTGGCAGGAGGCGCATAAACTCGCACCTGCTATCAGAGAGCACAATCAAGTGACGGGCTACATGGCGCTCTACAAGATGGGGCCGAAGATCTATCGCGCGGGCTTCTCGGTGGCAACCGAGCCACAGGGTGTTCCCGACGGTATGCAGCACCAGAGGGTTCCCGGCGGCAAGTATCTCCGTTTCGTTCTCACCGGACCGTACACCGATCTGCCCCAGGCATCCGGTCGCGTGTGGGAGATTGTTGGTGAAAAGAAACTGGAAGTGCGAGATGATTTTGCGATCGAGAATTACGTGAACGATCCGAGCGTGACGCCAGCGGATCAACTCATCACGCACATTTTGATTCCGACCGTTTGATCTTTCCCCAACGAAGTCGTGCATCAACAGGAGGTCAGCACATGACAACAGCATCGGCAAATAGCGAAGCGGCGGCGGTTCCGGAGCAGGTCAAGACACAATCGATGGCCCTACAGTGGACGGGGCGCGTCCTTACTGCTTTGACCATTCTGTTCATGCTCTTTGACGCATATGGCAAATTCGCAAAGCCGGTTCAGGTGACCGACGCATTCGCCCGGCTGGGATTGCCGCTGAGCATGTCAGCAAGCATTGGCACGCTTCTGCTTGTGAGCACCATCATCTATGCGATCCCGCGGACTGCTGTTCTGGGTGCGGTGCTGCTCACTGGTTTTCTGGGCGGTGCGGTCGCGGTCCAGATGCGAGCAGGAAGCCCCGCGTTCGAACAGGTGTTTCCGGTGATCTTCGGAATACTGATGTGGGGCGGTGTTTACTTGCGGGATTGCGCAGTGAGGAGGGTCTTCCCCGTGCGGCGGTGACGTTGATCGGCAAGGCCCAGGGGCGGCGTGCGGAAACGGGGGTGATGGGTCCCGCCCGAAGCGCGAAGGCGGCGAGCGGAACGAGCGATCTATTGGAGGCCTGCGACGATATCAATGGAGAACGGCATAATGCCCGTCGGGGTAGGGGGATTGCTGGGCATGAGCCGGCCGCTAATTGGATCGATCAGGAATCTGGAGATTGAGTCTCCAAGAGAGTTGGGTGCGTAAAGATACTTGCCCGTCGGGTCGAAGCGAAGAGACAGGGGACCAGCGCCCGTGGGTACCGGCTCCCATTCGCGTCAACGCACCGGTAATCGGGTCCACTGTGAATGCAGAAATGCCGGCGGAGCCGGCGTTCGCGACATAGATGAACCTCCCGCTTGGATCGCCGACGATGGAGACAGGCAGTAAGCCGCCGGAAGGGATGTCAACTCCGATCGAGGCAAGTGTGCCGTTGACCGGGTCGATTTTGAACATCGAAATGTTCGCCGATGAGATGTTCGCCACGTAGGCGAACTTGCCCGAAGCATCAACCATGATGGAACCTGGATTGATTCCGGTCGCGACGGGATCTCCCGCAGGGCTGAGTGCGCCCTTGGTTTGGTCGATGGCAAACGCTGAAACAGTATTGGAACCGGCATTCGTGACGTATGCGAACTTTCCAGCGGGATCGAGTGTCATGGCCCAGGGGGAGTGTCCCGTATCCGCTGGAGGTCCTGCGAGGCTCAATGCACCCGTAACCGGTTCGATGAGCCAGGCGTAGATGTTGTCGGAGGACTGGTTGACCACGTAAGCGAACTTGCCGGTGGGATGCATGGCGATATAGCGCGGATTGTTGCCGGCCTGCGCTGTACCAGCAGCAGTGAGTCCGCCGGTTTTGGAATTGATGGAGAATACAGACACGGTGCCGGCTTTGAAATTGGCAACATATGCGAAGTGGCCCGAGGGATGGACTGCAACTGAGATCGGCGTGGTTCCTCCAGCGGGGATCGTTCCGATTCCGTGCAGGTTCCCGGTTGAGGGCTCCACTGAGTACGTCGAGATAGTGTCGTCCAAGCCATTCGCAACGATTGCAAAGCGGGGCACAACGACGGGTTGTGGAATCATTCGCGGGGAAGTACCACCGCAACCCAGGAACAGCGTCAGGAAACCAAGCGCACAAGCTGCTTGAAGCAGCCCAAGTAGGGTCTTGCTCATTCTTTCTCCAGTTCAGATTTGTATGTAACTCGCAGTATGATTCGATCCCGAGTTGGCTGCGAGGTTACAGTTCTCGCGTCAATCTCTCCATTGAGCAGGAGTCTTCTGGAATGGCCGCGAGATGATCGCTTTTCGGTTCAGGATAGTCAACTGGCAAAGTGACGATGTCTCTGCTTTGTCAATCAATTGTGATTTGGCGATTGACTTGACATGCACCCAAATGGGCCGCGCAGCGATCTGGCCTGCAGGGGCTTCGACGGCGCGATCCGGCAGCGAATCTTGGATTGGGCGGGAAGAGAGTTGTTTAGTCTTGACTACGAACGTCGATACGATCCTTCGTGCCCTCTTCGGTCTTCCTTGCGCAGGAAAGAACGGCATTTTCTTCTCAGGAAGCCCGCCGAATGCAAGAACTTGCCTGAAGCGCAGATAGCGGTCCGCGCAGATTTCCGGTTTGCATTTAGCTGCGTGGCATCACGCTGGCGAAGTGTTCAAACCGATGGCGAACGAGTGAACTCTAGGTTCTGCCTGCAAGGGCTCTCAGAAACCGCGAGGGATCCAGGTGGTATTTGAATGCCTTCCGCCCATCGATGAAGACGACTGGGATTTCATCATTGAATTTCTGTATTAGCTCCGGGTCGGCATCGATATCAACTTCGCGCCATTGAAAATCGTGATCACTCTCAAGCTGCGCAAGCTGATCCTTGACCACATCGCAGAGATGGCATCCTTTGCGCGAATAGACCAGGACTTCATGCATGCCGTCATTGTAGATGGCTGGGTCGTCGTCGCCGCGCGATGATCGTGCGGGTGCGTTTCGTACAATGGGCAGCATGGAAGGCAAGGGGCAGTATCCGCATCGACGGTGGAATCCATTACGGCAGGCGTGGGTGCTGGTTTCTCCGCATCGAACGCAGCGGCCCTGGCAGGGCGAGGTTGCGCAGAAGGCAGCGCCTTCGGCGGTGACGTACGATCCCGAGTGCTATCTGTGTCCAGGGAACAAGCGCGCGGGCGGAGCGGTGAATCCGCAGTACGATTCTATCTTCACGTTTGTAAACGATTACGCGGCGTTGCTGCCCGATACGGCTGCGAAGCAGGATCAGCCGTCGTCGCCGCTGCTGGTGGCTGAGGCGGCTCGGGGACTGTGCAGAGTGGTTTGTTTCCATCCTGACCACAGTTTGACGCTGGCGCGCATGACGCAACCGGAGATCCGGCGCGTTGTGGATGCGTGGACGAAGGAGTACGAGGAGCTCAGCGCCATGGAGTGGATCGAGTACGTGCAGATTTTCGAGAACCGCGGAGCGATGATGGGCGCAAGCAATCCGCATCCGCATGGGCAGATCTGGTCCACAGGATTCATCCCAGACGAACCGGCCGCAGAAACCGCAGCGCAACGCGAGTACCTTGCGAAGAATGGGCGATGCCTGCTTTGCGACTACGTGAAGGAAGAGCTGCGAGCGGGCGAACGCGTGGTTCTGGAGAATGAGCACTTCGTAGTGGTCGTTCCTTGGTGGGCGGTGTGGCCCTTTGAGGTGCTTCTGGTGAGCAAGCAGCACGCTGCTGCATTGCCGGAGTTCGCTAGCCAGGAGCGTGATGCACTCGCAGATGCGCTGAAGCGGCTGACCACGCGCTACGACAATCTTTTCGACACAAGCTTTCCTTACACCATGGGGTTTCACCAGGCACCGACCGAGGGCGAGGAACACCCGGAGTGGCATTTCCATGCGCATTTCTATCCGCCGCTTTTGCGATCGGCGACGGTGAGGAAGTTCATGGTGGGATTTGAAATGCTGGGAATGCCGCAGCGGGATATCACGCCCGAGAGCGCTGCAGAGCGGCTGCGAGGGTGCTCGGAGGAGCATTTCTGGCCACGGGGGTAAGGGGCCGCGTTCGTCGTTTTCGATCCAAGCGACAAAAGAGGTCGCCTGGATGGGGCACCCGAGTGTTTCTGATCTGCCGCGAAGGCGAGGTTTAGAAGACGTGTTTGTGGGTGAGTTCGCGTTCCGTGGTTCGCGTAGTGGTGCGGGAGCGCTTCATCTGGTACATGGATCGGTCGGCCGCCTCTAACAGGGAATCGACATCGGTCGCATCGTCGGGATAGCGGGCGTAGCCGATGCTCGCGGTCAGATGCAGGGTTCGGCCCTCAAAACGAAACGGTTGATCCGTCTCGGTTGCGATGCGTTCCACAATCGCGATGAGATCGCCGCCCGTTGAGATCTCGCTGAGGATGACGCCGAATTCATCACCACCCAGGCGCGCAACGATGTCGGTCCGGCGCGGAATGCGGCTGATGCGGAGCGCTGTCTCGCGAAGGGCAGCATCACCCGCGCGGTGTCCGAAGCTGTCGTTGATGCGCTTGAGGCCGTCCAGATCGATGAGGAGAATACCTAGCGGTTCGGGTTGACGCCGGCCAGGGTAAGTGCGGTGACGAAGCCGGTCGAAGAAGAGCGAGCGGTTGGCGAGACCCGTCAGCGCATCGTGAGTGGCCTGCTGATATAGCGCATTGGTCTCATTGCGCGCAGCATGGTACATGGCGGCGGCGATCAGCTCGCTCATCAGCTCGAGAACGCGTAGGTCACGCACCGTAAATGCGTAGGTGTTGCTGGAGAGAATCTTCAGCACGCCGACGATAGATCCCTCATGCTTAAGCGGGGCTACGACCATCGAGCGAACGCCAATATCGTGGTATGGGCTGAGATCAACGCGGGAATCGACAACAATGTCATCGGATCGAAGGATCTGGCCGAGTCGAACGCAGAGTCCAGAGAGGCTTGCCTCGCGCTTGACTCGGGTACCGAGAAGAGGCCGCACAAACCCGCTGGCTCCGCGGTACACCATTTCGTCGCCTTCGATGTACTCGACGATCGCCCCCTCCGCGTTGGTGAAGGTGGGGATGCGCTCTACCACCGCTTCAACCACGCCGGAGAGATCGAGTCCCTGCTTGGCGATCTCAGTCTGGAGTTTGATGATCTCCATCAAGATGTATGGATCAGTGCTTGCACTCTGCACGTCAGTCATGAGCCCTCAACGCTGTGCGGGTGACATTCAGCCCAGCTCGCGTGTTCTGTCGACCTGAGCGCGCAATTACACATTCAGGCAGCGCGAAGCTGGCCCGATTCTCGCTTTGCAATTGGATGCGTATTGCGATTCGAAGAGGGATGAGGAGTTTACCCTTTGGTAACCAAAGAAGGCACCTGGCTGGTCTGACCTGATAGAAGTGGTGAGCCCGCTGGGACTCGAACCCAGGACCCACGCCTTAAAAGGGCGTTGCTCTACCAACTGAGCTACGGGCTCACATCGACGCAAAGTGTTTGCACTTAATCACTTCGCACAATCAGAGATCGCCGCAATCGGGGACGATTGCAGGCATCCTTACGTTCAACTTTACCAGATACTTATCCGCTCACAGCGTTATCACTGGCGAGAAGAGGTTTTTTGTCGTCGGGCAGAAAGAGAGGGCCAGGATGAGCAAATGATCACCCAGACCTTGGTGCTCGACATTGGACGCAGGCCGCAGCTTTATGACCTTCAGCACTCCGCTGCGCGCGCTCGAATCCTGCTGGCAGGTTTTAATTAAAGATATCAATATTTGCTATTGCAATAATCATAATTATTGATTATGTTGTCTGTGCTAGCAGAAAACTGAATGAAAAGCACTCAAAAAACGGGCTCAGATTGGCAGGAGGTGCTTCGCATCGCCCAGGGAACTCCCGTGGCGATCGAGCGCGTGAGAATCCCCGAGAAGGGACTCGCAATCGAAGGCGAATTCACCCTGCCGGAACTTGCTCGCCTGACGGTGGAAGATCAGGTCTTTGTGACCGCCTTTTTGCGGTCGCACGGGTCGATCAAGGAAATGGAACAGGTTTTCGGGGTAAGTTACCCAACCATCAAGGCGCGGCTTAACCGGATCGCCGGTCAGTTGCAGTTTGTTGAGACCAATCCTGCACCGGGACGGGCCGAGGTTCTGGAGCGGCTGAAGAACGGGGAATTGTCGGCTGAGCAGGCCATTCAGGAACTGGAGGCTTTGAAATGACTCCGAACTTTGCAGTCGTTCATGTGAACTGGGTACACGGGCCCAATTTCCGGCTATGGCTTCCGCTGTTTCTTTTGTGGATCCCTGCCATTCTGCTGGCTCCGTTCATTTTGCTGGCGCTGCTGATCGCGTGCCTGATTTCGGGTGTGGGCTTCGGGCAATGCGTTGCGGCGGGCTGGGGATTGCTGTGCAGTTTGCCGGGAACAGATGTGAGGGTGGCGACAGAAGGAAACAAAGTACTGGTTCGGATTTTGTAGGGGTGATTTATGGACAACGATCGAGGGGCGATTCTGGCGTTGATTGCCATGGGACGGATCTCGCCGGCAGAAGCAGAGAGACTGCTGGCCGCATGGAATGAAAGCCGGGAGACAGCATGGATTCTGGTGGCAAGTCTGGGATTCGCGCTGCTGGCTCAACTGCACATGCACGAGCTTGTGCCAATCTTCAAGCATTTGATCAGCGCGCAGATTCCGGCTCTGGCCAAGATGCTTATGCCGGTTATTGGCGGAATGGGAGGACTGCTATGAACGAGAACAGGCGACAGATTCTAGAGATGCTTGCGGCGGGGAAGATCACGGCGGATGAAGCGGACCGGCTGTTGGCTGCGCTCGATCCCGGGCCGGTTGCAGTGGGCCAGGGAAGCTCGGGAACAGGCGCGAACGGCAACGCCAGGAATACGGCGGCCAAATCGGTACCGAAGTACCTGCGCGTGCTGGTCGAAGCCGACGAGTCAATGACGGGGAACAAGGGACTCACCACGGTGAATGTACGTGTGCCGATGCAACTGCTGCGCGCTGGTGTGCGGCTTGCCGCGCTGATTCCGCAGCAGGCGCACAATCAGCTTGACCAGGCGCTCTCGAGCCATGGGGTTCCCCTGACGCTCTCGCAGATCAAGCCGGAGAACCTCGAGGAACTTATTGATCATCTCGAAGACCTCACCGTCGATGTGGACGGCAAGGAAGGGAACCAGACCAAAGTCCGGGTCTTTTGCGAGTAGGTCGACGGGTGGACAGGGGGCCGCGAAGGGTCAGCGTTCGATCAGCCGCGTCGCAAAGGCTTCTGCATTGGCACTACTTGAACCGTAACGTCGCGCACCTCGGCGAGGAAGCGGTTGAGAACCGATCCTCGGAGAAGGATATCGAGCCGCGACCGGACCGGCTGCCCGAAGATTACGTGCGAAATGCTCTCCTGCTGAGCGAAGCGAATCAGGGCATCGGCAACGTTTTTGTCGTTGAGGGTCACCACTTGCGCGCCCAAATCTTTGGCCATGCGGCGGTATTCCTCGATGCGCTGAAAAGCTTCAGGATCGCCCTGGCCCTTGTCTTCATCGGGGCGATTAACGTAAACGGCGTACCAGTTTGTGGCGAGGCGTCCGGCTACGCGGGCACCTACGCGAATGAGGCGCTCGGTTCCGGGACGGGTGCTGAGGCAGACCATGACCTTATCGGGGATCGGCGCCTGTTCGAGGCCCTGCGTGCGACGGTAGTCGGCGGCGCGGTTGCTTACCTGCTCGGCCGTGGCACGAAGCGCGAGTTCGCGAAGCAGATTGAGATTGCCTTTGCGGAAGAAGTTGGCCAGTGATTGCTCGACTTTTTCCGGGGCATAGATTCTGCCTTCCCTAAGCCGATTGCGGAGTTCCTCTACAGTGATGTCGACGTTTACGACTTCGTCGGCGCGCTTGAAGAAACTGTCGGGCACGGTCTCGCGGATCACCGTGTTGGCTGAGCGATTGACGGCATCATTCAGAGTCTCTAGGTGCTGAATGTTAACGGCGGTCCAGACATCGATCCCCGCATCGAGCAGTTCGAGAACGTCTTCATAGCGCTTGCGGTTCTTGCTGCCTGGGACGTTGGTGTGCGCCAGGTCGTCGACAATTGCAACCTGCGGACGCCGGGAAAGCACTGCATCCACGTCCATCTCTTTCAAGTCGACGCCGCGATATGGAATGGTGCGCAGAGGAATGACTTCAAGATCACGGATCTGATCGGCGGTTTCTTGCCGGCCATGTGGTTCAACCAGGCCGATGACGATGTCCATACCCTGCTTGCGCTTGAGGTGTGCGTCGGCAAGCATGTGGTAGGTTTTGCCGACACCGGGCGCAGCACCAAGGTAGATGCGCAAGTGCGCTGGTTCCTGCTGTCGTTCGAGGTGAAGTTCGGCCATGGGCTAGCCCACCTCGACAGGATGCGGAACGGCGGCTGCAACGGACACCGGCAAAGTGAAGCGAAAAGTAGTGCCGTGTCCCAGGCGGCTTTCAACAGCAATCTGGCCACCGAGTGTCTCTACCAGGCGGCGAACCAAGGCGAGGCCCATGCCTGTGCCGCGTTCTGAGAAGGGATTGAAGCGGTCGAAGATGTTGGCGAGCCGCTCGGCTTCGATGCCCCTGCCGGTATCTCGAACCGTAAACTGCACGTACTCCTTCATCTCTTCGGCCGAGAGCAGGATTTCGCCGTCTTGCTGCGTATACCGCAGAGCATTGCCGATGAGATTGTCGAGGATGGTGCGAACCGCTCGCCTATCCGCCAGGACGAACGAGAGATCCGCAAAAGCGGTCACCTCAATGCGAACACCTTTCGCGCCGGCTTCGTCGATATGGCGATTGCGCGCATCGTCGAGCAGCAGTCGAGGCCGCAGACGCTCCAATTTCAATTCGCGTTTACCGCTGTCGAGCTCCGCGACTTCGATCAAGTCCGCCATCAGGTCCTCAAGTTTCTCCGACTCGCTGCTGGCTTCCGCTACAAGCTCCGTCTGCAACGGGAGAAGTTCGCCGGCAAAACCCTGCTGGAGAGCATAGAGGCCGCGACGTATCTGCAGAAGGGGGTCGCGAAGCTTCTTGCTTGCTACGGAAATGAACTGCGACTTGAAGCGATCCGTGTCCTGCAGCGAGGTAACGTCTTCCAGGGTGGTCACAGTCCCAAGGAGGCGCCCGTCGGAGTCGCGCATCGGAGTGGTGCGCAGGCGGTAGCTCCGTGACTGGCTTCCAATTCGCATTGGGAGCATGGCGGCGTCGCCTTCAACAGCCACAGCCTTCTGCATGGAGATTGCGTCGCGAATCGCGCTCAGAATCTTGTCCCCGCCCGGAGTATTGGTGAGGCCCATCCGATCCTTCGCGGCTTCTCCCAGTATTTCGGCGGCCGCTTGGTTGAGCTTCAGGATGTGGCCCTTGGAGTCGGTGACGATGATGGGCTCAAAAATGGATTGGAGAACCGCGTTCGAGAGCTGGTACTCCATCTGGCGGCGCCCAGCCTCCGTGTCGCGCAGATCGCGCAGGCGGACTGCGATGCGATTCAGCTCAGCCGCGATCACGCCGAAGTTGTCGCGGCTGCCCCATTCGACTCGATGCTCGAGATTGCCACCCGCGATCTTCTTGAAATCATCAGCAAGGACGCGGATGGGATGCAGGACAAGCACAACCATGACTATTTCGACGAGAATCATCGAGACAAGAATGGCAATGGCAAGATTCAACTGGCCAGCTGCGGCGAGCGCACGGTGTGCGGCTGCCACAAGGCCTATGCCGAGAGCGGCAACGAGAAAACAGCCGAGAATCAATCGCTGCGATAGGTTCAGCATCTGCCGGCTCCGAAGTGAGGAGGAGCCACACTCTCATTTTCAGGTATCCACCCTCAAGGTGCAAAACGCATCTCCATATCGATGTAAGCTGGCCAGAACGCCGGATTGGAGGATTTAGTGCAGCGTCGGCAAATGATGCAGATGATGGGTTGTTCCGCAGCGGGCTCGGCTCTGAGTCCCCTGGCGAAGGCACTGGTAAGCGGGCCGGCATCAGTAGAACCGGCTACTCAGCCGACTGCCGCGCTGAAGACTTATCAGTCTCTGCGCTTTGGGTGCTCATTTCATTTCGGAATGCCAAACTTTACGGGCGACGATTACGATGTAGGGTCGGCGCCCGCAAGCACCTACAATCCCACTCACCTCGATGTTCGCCAGTGGATCAGGGTCGCACACGATCTGGGCGCGAAGTACGCGATTCTCGTGGCCAAATATATGTCGGGGTTCTGCCTCTGGCCATCGAAGGGCTATGACTACAACGTCAGCAACAGCGGCAACAAGACCGATGTCGTGAGGGCATTTGTCGAGGCGTGTCACGAGTACGGGCTGCGTGCGGGCTTCTACTACTGCATTCTCGATCCGCACAATGAAGGCAAGTTCGATTGGGACGCATTGATTCCTGAGAAGTACTTTCAGCTGATTAAGCAGCACATCACCGAACTGCACTCGCTCTATCCCCACACTTTCTACCAGCTCTTCGACATCACCTGGAAGCTGACGCCGCCGCAGCGATCGGAGCTATACAGGCTTGTGAAGCAGCTCAACCCAGACTGCGTTGTCGTAAACAACCAGGGATTCAAACAGAGCCGGGTCAATCAGGGACGGAGTTGCGAGGCGGCAAGCTGGCCCACGGACGTGATCAATGGCGAAGACACGCTGCCGCCGCTCGAAGGACACGATCCGCATGTGCTGTACGAAAAGGAGCCGTATTACTTGCCGTTCGAGACGTGGCTGCCGACCGGGCCCATTTATCCGCCGATGCCCTGGATGCATACGTGGTTCTGGCATCCGTGGTACAAGACGCAGAGCGCTGAAGTGATCGCGAAATCATACGAGCTGTGCATGAGCGGCAATACGAACCTTCTGCTGAACCTCACGCCAGACAACACCGGCCGCCTGCCGGATGAGCAGGTAGCTACGATGCATCGCGTAGCGGAGCAGGTGCACAATCCCAAGTCAAAGTGCTGATCGATTTCGCGTGCGATCAGTTCCGGACTGGAGCGGGGATTCGGCATACCACGAATGAGTCTCTGTCGTATGGACAATCGAGGGTGGCGGGCGCCGCGCCGTGGATGACGGTCCAACTGACCTCCGGATACTTCTGCCGGAGATTTTCAAATTGAGCGGTCGAAAAGTGATTGAGGTCATAAGTGGCGTCGCTCATCTGCTTCCATTCATCGGCCAGTTCGGGGAACAAAGAAACGACTCCGCCATCCTTGTAGTAGTCGGCCAGCGCGGAGCGTTCGGAGATGGAGCGGAACCCATGTACATCCATGGGGGCGTCCTTGAAGTACCGGGAATCTACCGCGAAGACCGCGTCCCCAGGCGTATTGGAGCGGATCCAAAGAAGGGTATTCACCCAGGGGTTCCTGCTGGCGTCGGAAGGGAGCTCAATGTGCGCACTGTGCGGGTACGTGTTACGGGCGCTTACAGCCATGCCGATGGCGAGCGGAATGAAGAGGGCGATGGGCACCCATTTCCGATCCTTGGCCAGGTACTCTCCGATCACTCCCGCGAGCAAGAGTACAAAGAGAAGAGTTATCAGGTGAAATGAACGCAGCGGCTGAATCCGGGCGAACATCTCGAAATCCGGCGACGAGCACAGGAAAGCTGCTGACCCGATTGAGATCAGTCCGAATGGAATCAGGGCGAGAGCCACTTGTCTGAAAGCGGGTCGCGTGCCACGCAGGTCGGTTCTCCAGAGCCAGGCGAGAATGACGAGAGGTGCGAGAAGTCCCAGCCAGTGATACCAGGTCCAGTTGTATAGGAAAAAGTAGTCTCGGGAGAAAAGCGCCTCGCGATAATTTCCCCGCGCAGGAGAGAGATGAAATCCGCTGGGAATGAGTGCGATTCCGGAGACTGGAATGGGCAGAGGTTCGCGAACCCGGCCTTTGATGCGTTCGGATGCCCAGGTCACTGCCCCAAGGAACAGGATGTACATCACCATCTGGGGATGGAAGAGGGCTGTGAGTGCCACGGCAATTCCGGCGAAGGTATATCGATGTTCAAGGACGCAGGTGAAAGCAATCAGCGCGAGCGGCGTCGAGAATGAGCGGGCGGTCAAGTAGGGATCGATGAGAAGAAGACCGGTGTTGGCGGCCGGCATCGTAAGGACAGCGGTGGCAACAAGCATCGCCGTCCAGCGAGCACGAGGAGACGAGAAGCAGGCAGCCAGAAACAGCCAGCACGAGGAAAGAGTCGCGAAAAGGCTCACCACGTACCAGGCAAAAACTGTCCAGTCGATCGACAGTCGAGTGAGTTTAGCGGTGCCCGCGAGAACAGATCCGAAGAGTGACAGATTTCCGTGCGATAAAAAGAATTCGCTTGCGTAAGGGTAGAGATTGGGATGAAGGAGTTTGGTGGCCGCCGGCATATAGATCTCGGCATCTTCGACCCCGAGATGGTATCCGCCGATGATGAGAGCTGCAGCAGTGAGAGCAAGAATGAGCAGAAGAGGAAAACGCTCGCGATGGTCGATCGTGCTTTCTGACTGCAAAGAGATCCTCCGTGAAGCATTTAGATGGTGCAACCCGGGATGGAGTACACCAGAGATGGAAAGTCCGCGGAACTAAGGGATACGACACACTGAAAGTTTCTGGTTGTGCCATCGACAATCAAGCCCCTGAGGCGCGGGATAAGAGACGAGCGCCCAATCGACACCAAAGTCGCGCTTGAGTCGCTGGAAGTCAGCCAAATCGAAGTTTTGCCACTTGGAAGCTGCATCGATCTGCTTCTCCCAGTCGGAGGCGAGTTCTGGGACCTGGGTTACCACTGCGGTATCTTTGACTTCATCCGCGAGCTGGCTGCGGTCCGCGAGAGCCCGGAAGCTGTGGTAATCCTCGCCGGGCGCCTCCAGGTATTTTGGGTTCAGCGCGAAGTAAGCATCCCTGGGCGTGTTGTTGCGGATCCATTCGAATGACTCGAGCCAAGGGTTGCTTGAGCGGGTCCCCGGAAACTCCAGGTGCGGACTTGCCGCGAAGAGCACTCGCTGGGACGCGTACATTCCAAAACAGGTGATGATGAGGAATGCAGCCCAGCGAAGAGCACTCGCTTTCAGGAAGTATCTGCCAATGAGGCATCCACCGATGAGCACCATGAAGAGATACACGAGATGGAGAAAGCGCATCGGCTGCATGGGCATGAGGCGCACAAGAGCCGGTGATCCGGTCACGAGCATCGATGCAGCCTGGTGAACCACTCCATAGGCGAAGACCGCGAGACCGAACCGCGCGAGCTTAGCCTCTCCGTGTTTGAGTGCCACGCGCCAGAGGAGCCAGAAAAGGACGAGAGGACCGATTGCGCCGAGCCACTCATACCAGGTCCAGCGATAGAGAAACATGTAAGTGCGGGTCTCAAGGGCTCGATGCCAGCTTGGCGTTGGAGACTCGAAGATCCACCCGAGCGGGATTACAGAGGCGAGCGCATCTCTCAGCGAACGCAGCCATGCGTGCACCGGTTCGAGCAGAGCCATGGTGAGAAAGAAGCAGAACGAGATTCCGAGCAGGGCCATGATCGGATGCAGGACAAAGGAGACAAGAAGAAAAGGGACCGCCTGCCAGCGCTTGTCGCGAAGAATGCGCGAGACCGCGAGAAGCACCAGAGCGGTGGCCATATTCCGCGGATGCAGGTGCTGGTCCGCGAGGTAGACTGCCGTGCCGGAGACCGGAAGGGTGAGCATCGCTGCCACGAGAGCTACTCCAGCCCATTGCACTCGCTCGTCTTCGAAGAACGTTCGAGCAATGCTCCAGCAAGCTGCGAGGATCACGAATATGGAGGCGAATTGAAAGAGGAGCTCGGTGCCTGCGAGCGGGATGTGAGTAAATCGAACGAAACCCGCAATCCATCGATCGAACAGCGTGGCTTGAAGCTGCAGGCGAAAGAAGTCCGAATCATGAGGGTAGAGAGCCGGATTGAGGTCGCTCTTCACCGCGGTCAGATATACCCCGTCATCTTCAGTACCGGGGTGATAGCCCATAACGGCAAATGCGAGTAAAGAGAATGTCAACAGCAGAAAGAGCCGAATCTTTGAACTACTGAACAGCTTCAGGACAAACGCTCCTAAGAACAGAAATAGGCAGAGGCGGTGCAAGTGGTGCAGGTTTTCAGACGATCAGGGAGCTGGGTGCTGAACGTCTCGAAGGACACGGCAGGCAGCGATAGCAGGACTGGCCCAACCGGTATAACAGTGAACAGTTGTTTAGACGATAATGTAAGTAATTGGATGAGAGCCAGATAAAGTATTTTGAGATGACACAAACGTCATTTCGCATTCGGAAATCCGGTCAAAAGACAGCACCTGAGATGGTTAGGGAACTCAAAAGTACTGCGGAGGCGGTATATCCAACTGTTGAACAAACGTCTATACTCCCGTAGATATCCCCTCTATGGTGACCGCAGCCATAAACCCGACTCGCCCAGCCTCCGCGGATGCCCTGGAGACCGTTTTGAAGCCGATACCCCTGTACGGGGGGCCCAAGACGGCGCTTATCATCCCCACGCTTCGGGAGGCCGCGAACATTCCGGTGCTGCTGGACCGCGTCTGGAGGGTGCTGGACCCGGTCGGGATAAATTACGAGATCCTGATCGTCGATGATGATAGCCGGGACGGCATCGAAGAGACGGTAGCCGAGATCAGCCGCAAAGACCCACGCGTTCAGCTGCTGGTCAGGAAAGGGAAGCGGGGACTTTCGGGCGCGGTTCTTCATGGCTGGATGCACACGGATGCGGTCGTCATAGGCGTCATGGATGCGGACCTGCAGCATCCGCCGGAGCTTCTTCCGGATCTGATCTCGAACATGCTAGGAGGTTGCGATCTTGTCATCGGAAGCCGGTATACAGATGGTGGCGGTCTTGGTGCGTGGAATCCTTTTCGCAAGCTGATTTCGGCGGCGGCCGTGTGGGTTACCTGGCCCATTCAGCGCTCAAAGCTGCGCGCGAAGGATCCGATGTCCGGGTTCTTCTTCGTTCGGCGCGATTGTTTGAACGGAATCGATTTTCAGGAAGAGGGATTCAAGCTGCTCCTCGAGATCCTGGTGCGGGCGCGACTGAAGTCGGTGCACGAGGTGCCTTTCGCTTTCGGACATCGCTTCCGCGGAGCAAGCAAGGCGAACTTGAAGGTGGCTATCGATTATGGCAAGCTGCTGGCGCGGCTCTACAGCATCCGCTTCAGCCGCAAGCGCCCGGTTCCAGTCAGCTCATTCCAATAGTTGCTGCTCGTCAGAGAGCAGGCATCGTCAGACGCAGCACAAGGAACGCCGCCACTCCCAGAAAGAACACCAGCGCCATGCGAATGCCGGGTTCACGATTAACCTCGGGGACGAGATCGCTTGCGCCCACATAGAGCGCGACACCTGCCGAGACCGGCAAGCCAAACGGCATCCACCTCGGAGCCAGCTCAATGACGAGCACGCCCCCGATGGTCGCGACGGCCAAAGCCACAGCAGCGGAGAACGCCGCTCTCCGGCTGCGCCCGCTGGCAAGCATGACTGACGCCATGGTGAATCCTTCCGGCGCTTTGTGCAGGAAGATGGCGATGAAGATGAGCCAGCCGAGGGCGTTGTTCACGACGAAGCCAGAACCGATGGCAACGCCGTCGAAGAGCGCGTGGACGCTTAATCCGCCGAGGACGGAGTAGCCGGTGCGCGCAGAGACGAACTCATCGTGGTGGGTTTCTTCGCCGTAATGAAAATGCGAGATGATGGTGTGCTCAAGCAGGTGTACGACACAGTAGCCCAACATGATGAGCACGGGGCCGAGCGTTGGGTTGAGCTTCAGGCTCTCGGGAGCCATCTCGAGCAGGGCCACGGCCATCAGAAAACCCGCGCCCAGGGCCACGAAATAGCGCAGATATCGCTCGATGCCGCGCGCGCGGACGAGGACGAACCCACCAGCTACTTCTGCCAAAGCGGCGAGTACACCGAGCGCCACCGAGAGTTTGAGCATTCTTGCTTACCTTACCCGCTGTGGATTAGCCGCTATGACGGATGTGCACGACATCGCCGTCCTGCACGACGTACTCTTTGCCCTCGAGACGGAGAGTTCCCTGGGATCTTGCCGCAGCTTCGCTGCCCGCCGAGAGCAGGTTATCCCAGCGAATCGTTTCGGCACGGATGAAGTGGTGCTCGAGGTCGGAGTGAATTGCCCCCGCCGCCTGCGGTGCCTTGGAACCAGCCGGAACGGTCCAGGCGCGGCACTCGTCTTCGCCGGCGGTGAAAAAGCTGATGAGTCCGAGAAGTTCGTAGCTTTTGCGGATGAGGCGGACGAGGCCGCTCTCATGCAAGCCGTAGCTTGAAAGGAAGTCGGCGGCTTCGGCTTCATCCATTTCAGCTAATTCGGCTTCGACTTTGCCGCAGATGGCTGTGGCGCCGGCATTGGGCCGGCGAGCGGCATCGGTGAGCTTGTAACGTTCGACGGCGGAATCAAGATCATCGCCGAGGGAGGCGCTTTCGCCGATATTAACCGCATATAGAACAGGCTTTTGCGAGAGGAACATGAAGCCTTTGATCAGCTTCTTTTCTTCCTGAGTCATCTCCAGTTCGCGCAGAGGCTGTTCCTTTTCGAGAGCCTCTTTGGAGCGGAGAAGAAGCGCGTGCTCGCGCTCGAGTTCAGCGGAGCGCATCTTCTTCAGGTCCTTCTCAACGCGCTCGAGCCGCTTCTCTACCTGGGTGAGATCGCTGATCATCAGGTCAAATTCCACGTTCTTCACATCGCGAAGCGGATCGATGGCGCCGACATGCGGGATCGAGTCATCTTCGAAAGCGCGGAGGACGTGAATCAAGGCATCGACGTTTCGCAGACTGGTGAGGAAGGCTGTTTCCTTCAGCGCCTCCTGTCCGATGGCGGCGACGTCAACGTACTCGACGGTGGCGTGCGTTGTCTTTTTAGGGCTGTAGAGAGCCGAAAGCTTGTCGAGCCGTTCGTCAGGAACCTTGGCGACGCCGATATGAGCTTCGCGCGGATTGGAGTAGCCTTTGTCCTCGAGCTTTGCCTTGGTGAGGATCTTGAAGAGCGATGTCTTGCCCACCTGGGGCAGACCAATGATGCCAGTTTTCATGAAGTTCCAAGTATGCCCCTGCACGATACTTGCGCGCTGAAGGGCCTCTTCGATGATACAAGACAGGGATTAGGGAACGAGGGGGATGAGGGAAGAGCGACTAGCTTCGGCGTTTGGTGAAGCGGAGTGCGGTTAGAGCCGCTGAGACGGACGCAACTTTTGTGTCGACGATGCCGGTGGCGAGCGCGGTGGTGCGGACGAAGTTTTCGCTGAGAGGGTGGACGGTGCCTTTGCGCCCCGAATGCTTGGGGTAGATGAACCAGATCGGGGTTCCGGCTTTGAGTTGATCCGTGGCGCGGATCAGGGCGGATTGCAGTTCGGCCGGCGTGTCTACACGAGCGAGGATCAGGTCTCCTTTTCTGGTGGAGACAGCTTTGGCTTCGGCGAGGGCCACATCGAGAGCCGCATCGTCCACGCGTCCGATCATCCAGACGGTTGTGTCGCGCGTGATGCCCAGCTTCCTGGCAAGCGTGGGCGGCGGCTTGAGGAGAGCATCGGCCCACTTGACCGCAATGTCGGAGCCAAGTGAGAGAGCGACGGGGTCGCCCTCGACCGTGAAACAGAGCTGATCGCGCTCTGCCTTTACCGATTTCATCGTCGCGATGGGAACACGCCGCTTCAACTCGCCGCGCAGGATCAGCTCGGGCGGCTCGATCAGAGCCTTGACGATACTCTTCTTGCCGTTCCAAACACACGTGCAGGTCGCTTCACGCCCCATACGTCCCTCCCCGGAGTGAACAATTCTGAGGGGCTCAGCGGTCCGAGCGCAATGAGTATTTCGGAAGCAGATCGATCAGGCCTTCTCGCGCGCTGACTCTGCCCAGGCGACCAGCACTACGGTGGTGATTCCCAGCAGCAGAATCACTCCTTCGACCCGCTCGCTGCGGTTGTGGAGTTGGTTGAAATGCACGGTCGTCGGATTATTGACGTCGGTCGTGTCGATCTCTCCACCGGCAGCGAGACGATCACGCTCCATCAAGGGAATGATCCCGTATTGCGAATAGGCTGTGCAGGCAAGCATCAGGACCACGAGCGCCATGGGCGCCAGAACGGTGCGTGGCTTGTAGATGTGCCATGCAGGCGCAAGGGCCAGAAGAGCAAGCAGTACAAGGCCGCTGACGATGCCCATGCCATGAAGAATGCGGAGTAGTTCGCCGACGATGGTGCCGGCGGTATGCGTGGCACCCTGCAATGTCCCAAATGTGATTGCAGCAACAACCGGGAAAAAGATTTCAGCGCCGAGCCACACGATCAGCGCGAGATAGAGCAGCGTACGCAGCAGGGTCTTCATGGAAGCAGTTCTCAGTGTTCAGGAAACAGAGATCAGAAACAGTTACCAGTTGCCAGTCTTCAGCTCTCGGCATGAGCGTCGACGTGACTATGCTCTCATATCCGGTTGATGGTTCAACGAGGGACTGCATTGGTGAACCGTCACGGATCCCTGAACCCTGACCTCTAGTTTTTCTTCAACGCCCGTCTCAGGACGACTTCGAGTGCTGCTTTGGTCTCCGCGTACTCCGCAGGTGTGACTGCGCCAGTCAGCTTGTCGCTCTCGAGGGCGAATAATTCTTCTTTGAGTGCAGCGAGAAGAGAGCCGTTCTTGCCTGCGGGTGCTGCGTGGTGCGATGTGGAGGAATAGGCAGTGCCCGTCGCAGGCGTACCTGTAACCGGAGCTGACGCAACTGGAACTCCTGCAACTCCCGACGGTTTGCGCAGCAGAAATGCAGCCGCAGCGACAAAGACGAGCGCGAGTCCGCCAAGGATCCACCACTTATATTTGCTCAGCGGGTCGGGGGTGTTGATGGGCTCTCCAATGCCGCCGCCAGGTTGGCCACCTGGCTGTGTTCCGGCCTGTCCGCCGGCGCCTTGATCTTCACGCGGCATGGAACCGCTGCCGGAGACCGTGAACTCAAGCGCCTTACCGGGTTGCGCGTTTCTCGCGACGAAGGTTTGAATATTCGGTTCCTGATTGATGGCCGTAAATGGCGATCCGGCTCCGGGCGCGAACGTCATGCTCTTGGGAAGGAGTACGCCGACATTCTGCGCGGCGAGCGACACCTGCGGATGAAACGTAAAGTTGCCGTTGTAAGGGAGGGCGTAGCTGATGTTGAACTGCGTGTCTTTCTCGCCCTCATCCGGCTGAATGGGAAAGTTGAACGCGTAGTGCCCCTTGGGCCCATTCGGCTGCAGCTTCAGCGTTGTCGGCAAGGCGCCGGCTTTGGGCCGTTGACCCTGCGCCAGTTCGATGACCGCTTCTTCAGGCAATACGACTTCAAAGCTCTTCGCGCTCCACTGTGTGCGCGGCGGGTTGCTGGTGTTGTGAACGAAATACCGTTCCAGAACATGCAACTGTCCGTTCGTGGCCTCGAGTTCCATGACGTCGGCTTCAATGAAAACGCCGTCGACTTTTGCAGCAACGTCGTAGACGGAGACCTCGGGGACGGTGCCGGTCTGGGGGGCGTCGGCGAAATATTCTGCACCCTGGTGGATTACTTTGATGAGCGCCGGGGCATTGGAGGGGCGATTGATGCTGTATTTGCCGTTCGCGTCCACCGTGGCGCGCGCCACTTCGGTCATGCCGGTCATGGGCTCAACGAGCACGACCTGGTCGCCGCTGGCGGGCTTTCCGGTGGTCTTGTTTGTGACGGAGCCGGTAAGCTGGGCGGCGTGAGCGAGGGCTGTGGCAAAGAAGAAAGCCAGAAAAGAAGTAGCGATGGAAATTCGTGTCAATCTCATTTCGAGTTCGGACCTAACTTTCGTTGAAAAAACGTCCCTCAGGGGTAAAGCCCGCGTTCTATGCGGGGCTCTTCGGCACGAGTAAAATCGTGCCCTTTCAAAAACTCGGTTACAAG
>Ga0207674_10002004_pt1 | contig 25848 bp, 5 predicted proteins | sample KBSCornC72_FD_184303 | JGI IMG/M metagenome (GOLD analysis project Ga0207674, IMG submission 184303) | Corn rhizosphere microbial communities from Kellogg Biological Station, Michigan, USA - KBS Corn C7-2 (SPAdes) (version 2) | ecosystem: Host-associated > Plants > Roots > Rhizosphere > Soil ...
ATGTTCGTTCGTGACAATCTCACGTTCAGGGCAATCGATGCGGTCACCGACCCACTCCCGCCCGGCGATCTCGTCATCGTGAGGCAGGTGTTTCAACATCTTCGCAACGATCAAATCCAGGCCATTCTGAGGAAGTTCGCGCGCTACCGCACCTGGATCATCAGTGAACACGTCTCCAGCAGCAGCTTCTGCCCAATCTGGACATACTGTCGGGCCCGGACACTAGGCTATCTGTCGGTTCCGGGGTGGTCATCACCCAGTAGCCGTTCTCGGTGAGGCCGCGACATTCTCAAGTGCTTAGCGAAGTGCACGTGAAGGGTGGCGTCATCCGAGCGCAGGCGTATTCATTCTAGGGTCGGAGGAACTCACCCGGAGCGGGCCCGCCGGCACGAACGTCTTGCGGTGGAGCGTTTGGCCGGCGTGCGCCTGAGCGGGACCAGCTCGAGAAGCCCGGTGAATGCGAGCAATGGTCTGGTGTATCGTAGCTACCTTCCGCGCCTGTAGCTCAGTTGGATAGAGCATCGGCCTTCTAAGCCGAGGGTCGGGGGTTCGAATCCCTCCAGGCGCGCCATTCCATTACAGGCACTTACGAGCCACGATCAGCCAGCCGGGGTCCTCTGCGAAGGTGCAGTGCCGGAATCAGTGCCGGATTCTATGGAATCCGACTTCTCCGGTAGGCGAGCAGGGCCACGGCGATTGACAATTCCTGGGGGTATAGCTCAGACTCTTCGCGGTCGCAATCCAGCCGTTCCGTCGCTCGGGCCCGCTCCAAGGGGCTCCCTCCGCCTCGGGTGAAGACCGGGTGCTACCTGTCGTGTCGACGGCGGGGTTCGCGCCCGGTAGTAGTTAACGTTCCACTGGCGGTACGCGGAGTACACGACGATGCTTTTCCTCACGAAGTGGACGGTGCTTCCTGGCAAGCGAGACGAGGCGGTCAAGCGGTTCATGGAGACGGGGGCGCCTCCTCCGACGGGCGTCAAGATGCTCGGTCGGTGGCACACGCTGGGCGAACTCGGTGGCATCACGATGGCGAGCGCCGACGACGCCACGTCGCTGTACGGCTGGATGTACCAGTGGTCGGATCTGCTGGAGTTCACGGTCGTGCCTGTGATTGAGGACGCCGACGCAGCCAAAATTCTGTCCCAGAAGAAGTAGCAGCAGGTTAGAAGCGCGCGGTGGGCCGTTGAAAGCCCACCGCGCTGCTTCCGGTAGTGGTCCAGCCGAACGCTCAATGGTGCCACCCAGTCTGCCATCAGTCCTACTCCACCCAACCGTCGCGGTGAAAGGACTGGTGTTCCTCGCTCGACTGCGTGGGGTCGATTTTCGGAAGGGCGGTCACTCTTCCAGTTTACGAGGCGGGAGAACCCTCGGGGCTCCACGGGATGGACCGTACTGGCCCCGCAGTCGGAAGATAACCCAAACGCACCCGGCTTCGCAGTCGGTGACAGCGCATGACTTCTTTGTTGGCCCACTTCTAAGCCGAGGGTCGGGGGTTCGAATCCCTCCAGGCACGCCACCTCTTGGCGGACCGCTCGTGGCGAGAGCCCCGCACTCAGCCGGTGGTTACGCGTGCTGATCACGCCGCGGCCGTTCGAAGAAGGCCCGACGTCGTGATCGCTCCAGGACGGCTCGGACGCGCCCAGTCGCCTCCAGCACCGGGGGGTGGCAAGACACCCCTCGCGAGTGGCGAGTGCCCGTCCGTGTCACTCGCGACGAGTGCCCAGCGGGGATCTCCCGTCCAGTGCCAAGAGGCCGGCCCTTAGGGCACCATTCTTCCGCACGACCCTACGCCTGCCCTAAGCCTGATCACCGCAGCTAAACCCGCGAAAATGAGTGTATTACCTGGAGTACCCATGTGCACGATTTGCACGAAAATCTACGCAGCTGAACCCTAGATTGCAGTGGTATGCCATTTGGTAACACACCTAAGAGTCGGCCCTCACAAGCCTTTCTTGCAGTCCACAGTGGCTCTGGACTTGCAAACCTTTCCCTATGGCGATTCGTTTGCCCTGAGCCTTCAGCTCGCTCAGTCGGTCGCGACCTAAAAACCATCGAGCCCATGAGCGTCCGTCCGAGCGACGAAGGCGAACCAATCGCCATCATTGGCCTAGGCTGCCGGTTTCCGGGAGCCACAGGCCCGGCCGCCTTCTGGTCGCTGCTCGCGCGTGGTGGTGACTCCGTGGGCGTGCTACCGCCCGACCGCCAGCTCGCCACCGCTCGGGCGGTGCGCGGCGGATTCCTCGAGCACATCGATCGCTTCGATGCCCGGTTCTTCGGAATCTCGCCGCGCGAGGCCGATCGTCTCGATCCCCAGCAGCGGCTGCTCCTCGAGGTGACATCGGAGGCGCTCGACGACGCGGGCCTCCCCTCGCGAGCGCTGGATGGCAGCAACACCGGCGTGTTCGTCGGCATGTGGATCAACGACTACGAGGCGAGGATGTTCGCGGAGACGGGTCGGGTCGATTTCCACATGACCACCGGCAGCGGTCGCTACACCGCCTCGGGACGCCTGTCCCACCTCCTAGGGCTACGCGGGCCGAGCATGACCGTGGATACCGCGTGCTCCTCGTCGCTCGTGGCGGTGCATCTCGCGTGTCAGAGCCTCTGGACCGGCGAGAGCGATATCGCGATCGCGGCCGGGGTGAACGTGATCCTGCAGCCGCACATCACCGTGGCGTACTCGCAGGCCCGGATGCTGTCCGCGGACGGACGCTGCAAGTTCGGCGACGCGTCCGCGGACGGATACGTGCGCAGCGAAGGGGTCGGAGTCGTGGTGCTCAAACGACTCTCACGCGCCCGCGCCGACCGCGACACGATCCATGCGGTGATCCTGGGCAGCGCGGTCAACAACGACGGCCACACCGGCGGCTCGCTCGGCACGCCGGGCCGCTCGGGTCAAGAAGATCTTCTGCGCGCCGCCTACCGCCGCGCCGGGATCGCGCCGACCGCGGTGCAGTACGTCGAGGCGCACGGCACGGGAACCCGAGCGGGCGACCCGGTCGAGCTCGCCGCCCTGGGTTCGGTCCTGGGGCGAGGGCGCGGGGGGGCGCAGCCGTGCTTCGTGGGCTCGGTGAAGACGAACATCGGCCACACCGAGGGCGCTGCCGGCATCGCCGGGCTCATCAAGGTGGCGCTGGGCCTCGAGCACCGAGTGATCCCGGCGAGCCTTCATTGTGACGTCCCGACGCCCGAGGTGCCGTGGAGCGATCTGGGAGTCGCCATCGTCCGCGACGCGATGACATGGCCGGAGGAGGGACGTCCGCTCGCGGGCGTCAGCTCGTTCGGCATCGGGGGTACCAACGCCCACGTCGTGCTCGCGGCGGCACCGAGCGACGGGGACGCGGCTCGCGTGGCCCTGCCCCCGGCGGACGCTTCGAGGGAATACGTGCTCCCGCTGTCCGCCCGGAGCCCCGAGGCGCTGCGCGAGCTCACGACCAGTTACCTCGCCCACCTGACAGATCTCGATCGGGAGGACATCCGCGACGTCTGCTTCACGGCGGCCGTTCGGCGCAGCCACCACGACCATCGGCTCGCGGTCGTCGGCTCGGATCGAGAGCAGCTCGTGACGCGGCTCGACGCGCTCCTCCGCGCGGGGTCGGCGTTGAGTATCGTCGCGCCTCGCGGGGCCGCACGCGCCTCTCGGGTCGCCTTCGTGTTCCCGGGCCAGGGCTCGCAGTGGATCGGCATGGGGCTCGGTCTCGCGGCGACGGAGCCGGCATTCGCGCGGGCGCTCGAGGGCTGCGATCGCGCCATCGCCGCCCACGCGGGCTGGTCTCTCCTCGAGGAGCTGCGGGCGGCCGACGGGTCGCGCCTGGATCGGATCGACATCGTCCAGCCAGCCCTCTTCGCGATCCAGGTCGCGCTCGCCGAGCAGTGGCGAGCCTGGGGGATCGAGCCGGTGGCGGTGGTCGGGCACAGCATGGGTGAGGTGGCGGCGGCCCACGTGGCGGGGGCTCTCGACCTGGATGCGGCGGCGCGCGTGATCTGCACGCGCAGCGCGCTGCTCCGCCGCATCAGCGGCCGCGGCGCGATGGCGTTGGTCGAGCTCTCGTCGGACGATCTTCATGAGCGGCTGCGCGGCCGGGAAGACCGACTGTCGATCGCGGTGTGCAACAGCGATCGGTCGACGGTGGTGGCCGGCGAGGTGGGGGCCATGGAGGAGCTGCTCTCTCGGCTCGACCGGGACGGGGTGTTCTGCCGTCCGGTGAAGGTGGACGTGGCCTCGCACAGCCCGCAGGTGGACCCACTGCGCGAGGATCTCCTGCGCGGCCTCGCCGGTCTCACCGCGGCCGAGACGCGGATCCCGATGTGCTCCACCGTCACCGGCGGCCTCATCGAGGGCGCGGAGCTCGGTGCCGGGTACTGGATGCGGAACCTCCGCGAGACGGTCCAGTTCGCGGCGGCGGTCCGGCGGCTTCGGGAGGACGGCTGCGACACGTTCATCGAGATCAGCCCTCATCCCGTCTTGCTGCCCGCGATCGAGCAGGGGCTCGCGACCGGCCGACCCGGCCTGTGCTTGCCTTCGCTCCGACGCGAGGAGCCGGAGCGGGCGACGATGCTCGAGTCGCTCGGCACGCTCTACTCCTCCGGCTACCCGGTGGACTGGGGCCGGCTCTACCCGACGGCCGGCCGCTGCGTCACCTTGCCGGCCTATCCGTGGCAACGCGAGCGTTTCTGGTATCCCATCGCCCCGGCGGGCGGCGCGAACCGCCGCGTGGGTGCGGGCGCTCATCCGATACTCGAGGAGCACATCGTGTCCTCGGCCGACCCGGGGACTCACTTCTGGCAGGGCCGCCTCGACCCCATCCAGACGCCGTGGTTGCTCGAGCACCGCGTGCACGGGGTGGCGGTGCTCCCGGCCAGCGCGATCGTGGAGATGGCCCTCAGCGCGGGGGCCGCTGCCTTCGGTTCCGGGTCGGCAGGCGTGACGGATGTCCGACTGGACACGCCTCTGGCGATTGCCGCCGACGAGACACGGACATTGCAGCTCGTGGTCACCTCCTCCGGATCGGGTGCCGCGACCTTCCGGCTCGCAAGCCGTGAGGCTGGGGCCGGGCCCTCGAGTCGGTGGATCGTACATGCGAGCGGTGGCCTTCGAGACGGCGGAGCGCTCAACGCCACGACCACCACGATGACCCCCGGCGATGGCGCCACGAGCGAGGCGACCGGTCAGGCGCACTACGAGTCGATGAGCCGGCGCGGTCTCGAATATGGAGCCGCCTTCCAGGGTGTCGCCTCGCTCTCGCGGCACGGCGCGGTCGTCGTCACGCGCCTGCGCTCGACCGATGCGGTTGTCGAAGACGCCGGCCGCTACGCGGTGCATCCCTGCCTCCTCGATGCGGCGCTGCAGGGCGTGATCGCGGCGCTCGAGGTTACTCCCGCCACCGCGACGGCCACCTATGTACCGGCTTCGATCGACCGTGTGGTCGTTCACGGCGGCCCGGCCTTCGAGAAAGAGCTTCGCTGCCGGGTGACGGTGCGGAGCATGGGTCCCGACGACGCGCTCGTGGCGGACGTCGTGGTCGACGATTCCGCGGGGCACGTGGTCCTCGAAGCGGACGGGGTGCGCGTCGTGCCGCTGGCCCGACCCGATACCGATCTCGACCGGTGCACGTTCGAGATCCGGTGGCATCGGCAGTCGACCGCGGTGAGCGAGCAAGCCGAGGCGCCGGGACACTGGATCGTCCTGGCCGATCGTGCGGGCGTGGGCCAGCGGCTCGCGCGCCGGCTCACCGAACGTGGCGCGCGTTGCTCGGTGGTGACCCCCGGATCGGGCGATCTCGAAGCACGTCTAGCCGCTACGGGGCCCGTACAGGGAATCGCGTACCTCCAGGGGCTCGACGCCGAGCCTCTGGCCCCCGATGCGCACGAGGCGATCACCGAATCGACGGCGGTACAGGGAATGGCGGCGCTCGTCAAGGCTCTGGCGGTGGACGAGTCGGCGGTGCGGCCACGCATCGTGCTGGTGACGGCCGGACTGCAGGAGATCGCGTCCGCGGCCGGGCGTATCGCCCTCGAACAGGCCCCACTGTGGGGCGCCGGGGCGGTCCTGGCGAGGGAGCATCCCGACCTGCGGCCGCAGCGGATAGACCTGAGCGGTGAGCCGAGCGGCGAAGAGCTCGATGGCCTCGCCCTCGAGTGCGTCCGACCAGACGGCGAGGGGCAGATCGCGCTGCGGGGCCGCGACCGCTACGTGGCGAGGCTCGAGCGCGTCGCCCCCGCATCCGAAGCGGCCGAGGAAGCGCCGTCGGTTCCGGCAGGGTCGACACCGTTCCAGGCCCGGGCCTCCGCGATCGGCACTCTCGACGGCCTGCGGCTCCGGCCGCTCGTGCGACGCCCGCCCGGAGCGGGCGAGATCGAGATCGAGGTGTGCGCCGCCGGCCTCAACTTCCGGGACGTGCTTTCGACGCTCGGCAGTCTGCCTGGATACCCTGACGGAATCGGGCCCATCGGGATGGAATGCGCGGGCCGCGTGGTGGCCGTGGGCCCGGGCGTCGAGAGCCCGAGGGTCGGCGACGAGGTGATCGCGATCGCCTTCGACTGTCTGGGCACCCACGCCATCGCCGACGCGCGGCTGGCGGTGTCGAAGCCGGCTCACCTCGAGGACGCGGTGGCGGCCACCCTGCCGATCGCGTTCCTGACCGCGTCGTACGCGCTCGAGCACCTGGCCCGGATGCAGGCGGGCGACCGCGTGCTGATCCACGCCGCGGCCGGCGGGGTGGGCCTGGCCGCGGTGCAGCTCGCCCGACGGGCCGGCGCCATCGTGTTCGCCACCGCGGGGAGCCCGCGGAAGCACGAGCACCTCCGCGCGCTCGGAGTCGAGCACGTTCTCGACTCGAGGTCGCTGTCCTTCGCGAGAGAGGTCATGGCGCTCACGGGTGGGGCCGGCGTGGACATCGTCCTGAACTCGCTGGCCGGCGAGGCGGTCGCCGCTGGCCTCTCGGCGCTCGCTCCGTACGGACGATTCGTGGAGATCGGCAAGCAGGACATCTACCAGAACGCGCCAATCGGGCTGGGCCCATTCCGGAACAATCTGTCCTTTGCCGCGCTCGATCTCGAGCGCCTGTGCCGGGAGCGACCGAGCGTCGTCGGAGCCTTGCTGGCGCGTCTGATGGAGCGCGTCGCCGTCGGAGAAATCCAGCCTCTTCCGGTGCGCGTGTTCCCGATCGGCGAGGTATCCGATGCCTTCCGCTACATGGCGGAGGCGCGCCATATCGGGAAGATCGCCCTCTCGCTCTCGCAGTCGGCTGCGGCCGTGGCCCCGCTGACTGCGGCCGCGTCGGCGATCCGATCCGACGGGACGTACCTGATTACCGGGGGCCTGGGCGCGCTGGGGCTTGCGATGGCGCGCGCACTGGTTGACGCCGGCGCGCGGCACGTCGCGCTGCTCGGTCGTCGCGCACCCGGCGCCGAGGCGCACCGAATCATCACCGCGCTCGAGCAGGCCGGGACCGACGTGGTGACGATCCAGGCCGACGTCGCGGCGCCCGGACCGATGGCGACCGCCCTCGAGGCCCTGCGTCGTCGGATGCCGCCTCTGCGAGGAGTGATTCACGCTGCGGGCGTGCTCGACGACGCGACGCTCCTCCGGATGGAGCTCGGCCAGATCCGGGCGGTCATGGCACCCAAGGCCGCCGGAGCGTGGGTCCTCCACACGCTGACCGAGTCGGACCCGCTCGACTTCTTCGTCCTGTGCTCGTCGGTTTCCCCCCTCCTGGGCCTGGCCGGCCAGGCGAGCTACGCGGGGGCCAACGCGTTCCTGGATGCGCTGGCGCGGTATCGGCGGAGCCTCGGCCGCCCCGCGATCAGCATCGGCTGGGGCCCGTGGAGTGACATCGGGCTCGCCGCCGCGCGTCGCGATCGCGGGGCGCGCCTCGAAAGGGTAGGACTCGGAAGCCTATCCCCCGAGCAGGGTGTGCAGGCTTTCACCGCGATGCTCGGAAGCGACCGCACCCATCAGGCGATCATGATCTTCGACGCCGAGGCCTGGAGCGTGGCACGTGGCGGAGCGCCCGATCCCTTCCTCGGCGCGCTCGTGCGCCCATCGGCGGCGCGCCCCGACGCGGGCGGCGCCGCACTGCCGGACGTGTTGAGAGCCGCCCCGGGCTCCGCCCGGCTCGGGATGCTCCGGGCGCACCTGACGGCGCGGGTCGCGCGGATTCTGCGCCTGGAGCCGGCACGAGTCGACGCGGAGGCCCCTCTCAAGAGTCTCGGCCTCGATTCACTGATGACGCTCGAGCTACGAAACCGGCTCGAGGCGGACTTCGGGTTGCGCCTGTCGGCCACGCTCGTGTGGAACTACCCGACGGTTGCCGCGCTGGTTGGCCACATCGCCGAGGCGCTCGACCTCGTCGTCGATGCGCCGCGGGTGGAGGCGGCGCCGACGACCGAACGGGTCGACCCGGAGACCGAGGGCCTGTCTCGGGACCAGGTGGGCGCGCTGCTGGACGAGGAGCTGGCGCGGGTGAATCGACTGCTCGGAGGCGGACCGGAGCCGGGTCATGAGTGAGCCGAGCGGCGACCAGCTGCGGCAGGCGCTCGACGCCCTGGCGAAGATGCGCGCCCGTCTCGAAGCGGCGGAGCGCGCGAAAACGGAACCCATCGCCATCGTGGGTATCGGCTGCCGACTCCCGGGCGGCGTCCGCGACGCCGCGTCGTTCTGGGCTCTGCTCGCCAAGGGCGTCGACGCGGTCACCGAGGTGCCGGCCGATCGCTGGGACGCGGCGGCGCTCTACGATCCCGATCCTCGAGCCCGCGGCAAGATGAGCACGCGCTGGGGAGCGTTCCTGGGCGAGATCGATGGCTTCGATGCCGCGTTCTTCGACATCTCGCCGCGCGAGGCCGCCCGCATGGATCCCCAGCAGCGCCTGCTCCTCGAGGTGGCGTGGGATGCGCTCGAGGATGCGGGCCAGAATCCCTCTCGACTGGCCGGAAGCGCGGCGGGGGTCTTCGTCGGGGTCCACAGCCACAGCAACGACTACTGGACGCTCCAGGCCGAGAACCCCGCGGGCCTCGATGCCTACGCGGGCACCGGGACGTCGCATAGCGTGCTCGCCGGACGGCTCGCGTACCTGCTCGATCTCCGCGGGCCGAGCCTTGCTATCGACACCGCCTGCTCGTCGTCCCTCGTGGCGGTCCACCTGGCCGTTCAGGCGCTCCGGACCGGCGAATGTGACGTGGCCCTCGCGGCCGGCGTGAACGTGATCCTGTCACCCGAGTTCACGGTCGCCGCTTCCCGCATGCAGATGCTGGCCGCCGACGGTCGCTGCAAGGCCTTCGACGAGCGCGCCGATGGTTTCGTGCGCGGCGAGGGCTGCGGTGTGGTGGTGCTCAAGCGCCTCGCCGACGCCGTCGCGGCCGGAGATCCGATCCGGGCGGTCGTCCGCGGATCGGCGGTGAACCAGGACGGCCGCACGAACGGGCTGACCGCGCCCAGCGGGCGCTCGCAGGAAGCGCTGATCCGCCGCGCGCTCCATCAGGCCGGTGTCACGCCCGAGGAGCTCGGGTACGTGGAGGCGCATGGGACCGGGACGCCGCTCGGCGATCCCATCGAGATGGAGGCGCTCGGCGCGGTGCTCGGATCGGGCCGCGCCGCGCCGTGCCTCGTCGGGTCGGTCAAGACGAACCTGGGACACCTCGAGGGTGCGGCCGGCATCGCGGGGCTCATCAAGACGGTGCTGGCGCTCCAGCACGGATCGGTGCCGGCGCACCTGCACTTCCGCCGCCTGAACCCCCACATCAGCATGCCGCCGACCCTCGCCATTCCGACGTCACTCGGCCCGTGGCCGGCCGGGCGTGGCCGGCGCTGTGCGGGCGTGAGCTCGTTCGGCTGGTCGGGCACGAACGCGCACGTGGTGCTGGAGGCAGCGCCGCCCGTGGTCGATGCACCGCCTGCCGCAGCCCGGGACGCGGTCCTGCTGCCGCTCTCTGCACGGAGCGCGCCGGCGCTCGCCGCGCTCGCGCGGTCGTATTCCGGGGCGCTGGCGGGTGCGGATCGGCTCGAAGACCTCGTCTACACCGCGGCCGTGCGGCGGGCGCATCACGAGCACCGGCTGGCAGTCGTCGGCCGCTCGGCGGACGGGCTGCGGGAAGCGCTGACCGAGTACCTCGCGCGGGGATCACATCCGGCGGTGATCGCCGGGCGGAACCGGAAGGCGTCGGCGCCGCTCGCCTTCGTCTTCCCGGGCCAGGGCTCCCAGTGGCCGGGGATGGGGCGCCGCCTGCTCGTCCAGGAGATGGTCTTCCGCGAGAGTCTCGAGCGGTGTGACGAGGCGATCCGGCGAGAGGCCGGCTGGAGCGTGGTCGAGCGGCTGACCGTGGTCGATCGCGAGCTCGACGGTATCGACGAGGTGCAGCCGGCGCTCTTCGCGGTGAGCGTCGCGCTGGCCGCCCTCTGGCAGTCGTGGGGGATTCAGCCGGGTGCGGTCGTCGGGCACAGCCTGGGGGAGATCGCCGCCGCGCACGTCGCGGGCGCGCTCGATCTCCCGGACGCGGCCCGGGTGATCTGCCGTCGGAGCCACTTGCTCCGCCGGCTGAGCAGTCGCGGGGCGATGGCCGCGGTCGACCTCCCGCTCGAGGAAGCACGCGCCGCCCTTCAAGGCTTCGAGGACCGCCTCGCAGTCGCGGTCAGCAACGGGCCGCGCTCGACCGTGATCTCGGGCGACCCGGTTGCGCTCGAGACGGTGCTCGTCCGGCTCCGGGAGCGCAACGTCTTCGCCCGGCTGGTCAAGGTGGACGTCGCTTCCCACAGCCCGCAGGTCGACGAGATCACCCCCGATCTGCTACGGGACCTCGCCGGGATCCGGCCGCGGACTGGAACCGTGCCGATCTACTCGACCGTCACCGGCCGCTTGATCGATGGCGCGACCCTCGACGCCGCCTACTGGACGCGCAACGTCCGGCAGCCGGTGCTCTTCGGCCCCACGATGGAGCAGGCGATGGAGGCCGGCTTCACCACTGTCCTCGAGGTCAGCCCGCACCCGATCCTGGTCACCGCGGTGGAAGGCACCGCCCAGCACGTCGGCCGGCCAGCGGTGGTGCTGTCGTCCCTGCGTCGCGATCACGACGAGATGACCGAGCTGCTCACCTCGCTCGGACGGCTCCACTGTCAGGGCTCGCCGGTGAATTGGTCCGCGCTCCAGACCTCCGGAGCACGCGCGGTGTCCCTGCCGAACTATCCGTGGCAGCATCGACGGTTCTGGATCGAGGCCGCGGCCGACCGGCCCGCTCTCGAGCGGACGGCGCGGGGTAGCCGCCGGCCGAGCCCGGACTGGCTCTGGCGTCTCGCGTGGCGACCCGAACCGCGCCCGGCGGATTCGGTGCCGCAGGTCGGGCGCTGGCTGCTGCTCGCGGACCGGAGTCCGGTCTCCCGCGCGCTGCGAGTCGAGCTCGAGAAGCGCGGGAACCGGGTCGTCGCAGTTCACGCGGGCCCCCGTTACACGATGTCGCCGGATGGCGAGTTCACGGTCGATCCGGAGCGGCCCGACGATTTCCGACGTCTGCTCGAGGAGACGGGCGAGCCGGGTGAAGCGTGGGCGGGCACCGTGCACCTCTGGGGGCTCGATGCGGGAGCATCCGGGGGCCACGATGGTGGGCCCGCGACCAATGCGAATCGCGCCTGCATCGGCGGGCTCCATTTGGTCCAGGCACTCGGCGCGTCGAGCCAGTCGACCGGCGGCCGGCTGTGGATCGTCACGCAAGGGGCCCAGGCGCTTGGCGCCCCGCGCGCATTGACTCTTGCGCAGGCACCGCTCTGGGGCCTGGGCCCCGTCGTGGGGGTCGAGCATCCAGCCCTGTGGGGTGGCCTCGTCGACATGGATTCGGCGGTCGGTCCGGACGCCATTGGCTCGCTCGCCGACGAGATCTCCAGCCGTGCCCTCGGCGAACGTGTCGCCTTCCGTGACGGATGCCGGTACGTCGCCCGGCTCGAGCATGCCGAGGTGGCCGAAGCCGCGGATCCGCTGCGCCTCCGGCCAGATCGGGCCTACGTGGTCACGGGCGGCCTGGGAGGGATCGGGAGGCGGCTCGCGCAATGGCTGGTCGCTCGAGGCGCGCGACATCTCGTCCTGCTCGGCCGCCATGCCTCCGCTGACACGGCCGCCGACCTCGTCCAGGTACTCGAGGCAGCGGGGGCGCGGGTCATGGTGGATCGGGCCGACGTCGCCAACGGTGACGACCTCGCGGCCCTGCTCGATCGGATCCCGCGAACCCTGGCGCCGGTCGGCGGCATCCTTCACGCAGCCGGTGTCCTCGATGACGGGATCATCGGTCGACAGGACGCCGCACGCTTCGCCGCGGTGATGGCCCCGAAAGTGGCGGGCGCGTGGAACCTGCACGAGCTGACGCGCGAGCTCGGGCTCGAGTGCTTCGTCATGTTCTCCTCGGCGGCGGCCATTCTCGGTACGCCGGGACAGGCCGCGTACGCGAGCGGGAACGCCTTCCTCGACGGGCTCGCCCACCATCGGCGCGCCGCCGGGCTACCCGCTCTCGTCGTCGACTGGGGCCGCTGGGGCGAGGTGGGCCTGGCGGCGGAAGGCGAGCGGGCACGCAACATGACCGCGCTCGGCTTCGGGGCGATGACGCCGAGTACGGCGCTGGACGCGCTGGGGCACGCCATGGCCGGGACGGCCTCCCAGCTAGCGATCATGGCCTTCGATCCCGAGGCGTACCGACGGAGCTTGCCGGGCCGCGCGCTGCCGGTCCTTCCGGCCCGGACCGTCGCGCCGGATGCGGGCGATGTCGAATCCGGGGGGTCCGTCCTACTCGACACCCTGCGCCGCGTGCCGGCGGCGACGCGGGGCGCGCTCCTGCTCGAGCACGTGCAAGCGCAGGTCGCCGCGGTGCTCCGGCTCGACGACCCGGAGGCTCTCGACGAGGCGCGGGGCTTTTTCACCCTCGGCATGGATTCGTTGATGGCGGTCGAGCTGAAGAACCGGCTGCAAGGCACGCTGGGGCTTCCGCTGCCGTCCACGGTGGTGTTCGATCGGCCGTCGATCGCCCTGCTCGTGCAGTTCCTGGAGCGTGAGGTCCTGGGCTCGCCTCCCGGCGGCCCGGTCGACGCCATCCGGGTGCCGCGCGAGGTCATCGTTGACGGCGAGGAGATTCGCCGCCTGCCTCGTCACGAGATCGAGGCTCTGCTGGCGGACGAGCTCAAGCAGCTCAAGGGACTCGGAGACGCGCGATGAGCCAGGGCGACGCGGATCAGCTCGCCGAGGCCCTGCTGGCCCTGCGTACGATGCGTGCGCGCATCGACGCGCTCGAGCGAGCCAAGCCCGAGCCGATCGCCATCGTAGGCATCGGCTGTCGCTTCCCCGGCGGGGCCTCCGATCCGGAGCGGTTCTGGCAGCTGTTGCGGAGCGGAACCGACGCGATCACGCCCGTTCCGGCCGATCGCTGGAGCGCCGAGCGGTTTTCCGGCTCCGATCCCGAGGCGGGCGGGATGATCCCGGCTCCCTGCGGAGGCTTTCTCGGAGACGTTCGCTCCTTCGACCCCCACTTCTTCGGGATCACCCCGCGCGAGGCGCTCGCGATGGACCCTCAGCAGCGGCTCGTGCTGGAGGTCGCCTGGGAGGCGCTCGAGGACGCGGGCGCGGTACCCGGTCAGTTGGCGGGGACGCCGACCGGGGTGTTCGTCGGAATCGGGCTCAACGACTACGGCCGCCTGCAGGTAACGGAGCAAGAGCAGGATCCACGTCGCATCGACACCTACTCGATTTCGGGCAACGCGCTCTGCATCACCGCGAACCGCCTCTCGTATCTCCTGGACCTGCGCGGCCCCAGCATGGCCATCGACACCGCGTGCTCTTCGTCACTGGTCGCGATTCACATGGCCTGCCAGAGCCTGCGGACGGGGGAGAGCACGCTGGCCATCGCGGGCGGGGTGAACGTGATGCTGTCGCCGGCGAACAGTATCGGAGTCGCCCGCTTCCTCTCGCCGGATGGACGCTGCAAGGCCTTCGACGCGCGAGCGAATGGGTACGTCCGGGGCGAGGGCGCCGGGCTCGTGGTTCTCAAGCCTCTGTCGCGAGCCCAGGCCGACGGGGACCGGATCTACGCCGTGATCCGTGGGAGCGCGATCAACCAGGACGGGTTCAGCAGCGGCCTCACGGTGCCGAACGGCACCGCCCAGGAGGCGCTCGTCCGCCGCGCGCTCGAGAGCGCGGGAGTGGCCCCCGCGGACATCCAGTACGTGGAAGCCCACGGGACCGGCACCGCGCTAGGTGACCCCATCGAGGTCAACGCGCTGAGCGCGGTACTGTCCGCCGGGCGTCCCGCAGACCGGATCTGCGCGATCGGCTCGGTCAAGACCAACGTCGGGCACCTCGAGGCCGCGGCCGGGGTGGCCGGGCTGATCAAGGTCGCGCTCAGCCTGGAGCACCGGGAGATCCCGCCGAGCCTGCACTTCGAGAGCCCGAATCCGCACATTCCCTTCGATCGGATCCCGCTCCGCGTGGCCCGTGCCCTCTCGCCATGGCCCGAGGTCGGGGGGCGGCCGCTCGCCGGAGTCAGCTCGTTCGGATTCGGCGGGACCAACGCGCACGTGGTCCTCGAAGCGGCGCCGGTCGCGGCGGAGCCGACTGACCCCGCCTTGCCGGATCGGGCCCAGGTGCTCCTGCTTTCTGCGAAGAGTCGATCGTCCCTCGAGTCCCTCGCGCGCGAATGGGATGCCTTCCTGGCGAGCGGCGTGCGTGATCTGGCGGCGGCGTGCTCCACCGCGAGCGTTCGCCGGACCCACCACCCGCACCGGATCGCGCTGGTGGGACGCTCCGCGGCCGAGCTCCGCGAGCGGCTCCAGCGTGTCCTTGCCGGCGAGACCGTCACCGGGGCCGCTACGGGTGAGCTCGTGCGCAAGCGGCCCCGGCTCGCGTTCGTGTTCTCCGGCCAGGGTCCCCAGTGGTGGGGAATGGGCCGCCAGCTGCTCGCTACCGAGCCCGTGTTCCGCCAGGTCGTCACGGAATGCGACCGACGGCTGAGCGAGCTCGGAGGCTTCTCCCTGCTGGCGGAGCTGGGCGCGGGCGAGGCGGTCTCGCGTCTCGACCGTACCGACATCGCGCAGCCGGCGATCCTCGCGCTCCAGGCCGGTCTCGTGGCGCTGTGGCGTGCGTGGGGCGTGACTCCGCACGCGGTGGTCGGGCACAGCGTGGGCGAGATCGCGGCGGCGCACGCGGCGGGCGCGCTCACGCTCGATCAGGCGGTCGAGATCGCGTTCCACCGCGGCCGCCTGATGCACGAGGCGGCGGGCCGCGGGCGCATGGCCGCGGTCGAGGTGAGTCCGGAGCGTGCCGCCGAAGCATTGCGCGCGTACGAGCAGCGCCTGGCCGTCGCGGCGGTCAACGGTCCCGAGTCGGTGGTCCTCTCCGGCGAGCCGGAGGCCCTGGCCAGCGTGGTGGCCGCATTCGAGGCGCAAGGGGTGACGTGCCGGATGCTCCCGGTGGACTACGCGTTTCACAGCCCGCAGATGGCCGGAGCGGCGCGAGGTCTCGCGGAGCGTCTGCGCGATCTGGCTCCCGCGGCGGTGAACGTGCCCCTGGCCTCGACGGTGACCGGGCGTGGCATCGATCCCTCGACCATGGATGCGCGGTACTGGGCTCGCAACGTGGAGTCGGCGGTGCAGTTCCGGGCGGCGGTGGATACCCTCATCGAGCAGGAGATCACGCTCTTCGTCGAGATCGGCCCGCATCCGGTGCTGGGAGCCGCCATCGCGCAGTGCCTGGAGCGGCACGGCCGCGAAGGTCTGACCATCGCGTCGCTCCGGCGTGGCCAGGACGAGCGCGCGGTGATGCTCGCCGCCCTCGGGGTGCTCCACACCAAGGGCTTGCCGGTGGACTGGACGGCGGTTCAGGGGCCTCGGCTTCGGCCCGTCCGCGTGCCGGGCTATCAGTGGGACCGCAGGCCGTACTGGATCCTGGACGAGGCTGCCCGTCATTCGACACCGGCGGTCCACCCGATGCCGGCGGCGCATCGGCATCCACTCCTCGGAGACCCACTGCGCTCTCCGGTCGGCACGGTCTTCCCCTCGATGCTCGACACCGTGACGATCGCCCTCCTCGGTGATCACCGCGTTCTCGACACCGCGATCCTCCCCGCGGCCGCGTGTCTCGAGATGGCGCTTTCGGCCGCCCGACGCGTCACCGGGCAGTCTCGGCCCCATCTCGTGGACGTCTCGATCCTCCATCCGCTGGTCGTGCCGGATGCTGGTGCGCGTGCGGTGCAGCTGGTGCTCGAGCCGGCAGGGGCCGACGCGCTCGCGTTCCGTCTGTTCAGTGGCTCGGCAGAGGCGGCCCAGGCGACGAACGATTGGACCCTGCACGCGACGGGCACGGTGGCTGCGGCTCGGTCGGTCGACGCGTCGAGGACCGAGCCGCTCGCGGCGATCCTGGCGCGCTGTGGCGAGGTCCAGACCGGGGACCGCCAGTACGAGCGCCTCCACGCGGTGGGGATTCACTTCGGGCCTCGCTTCCGCCGCATCGCGGAGATCCGGCGTGGCCACGACGAGGCGGTGGGCCTGGTCCGCGCGGTCGACAATCCCGGCGAGGTGGGGGCGGAGTGGACGGTGGACCCGACGGTGCTCGACGGTTGTCTCCAGGTGCTCGGCGCGGCGCTCCCCACCGGGGTGGACGCGGCGTTCTTGCCGGTGCGGTTCGAGCGGCTCGTGCTTCACCGCGGGCTTGGTGGTTCGACCCTCTGGAGTCACGCCCGGTTGCGTCCCTCTGTCGGCGCGACCGTGGAGACCCGGGTGGGAGACGTGGCGGTCTTCGACGAGTCGGGAACGCTGGTCCTCGAGGTCTCTGGCGTGACCGTGAAGCGCGCCTCCGTCGAGGCCCTGGCCGCCATCGGGGTAGCAGCCGGTGGGGACTGGCTCCACACGGTGCAGTGGCGGGTCCAGCCGCTGGTGTCCTCGCAGGGCGTGGCAGGCGGCCACTGGCTCCTGATCGGCGCCGCGCCGGGGATCGGCGAGCGACTGGCCGCCGAGCTGCGCGCGCGCGGCGACACCGTGACGCTCGCCGGAACGTATCGCCCGGCCCCCGCGGGCGACCGATGGCGGGGAGTCGTCCATCTGGACGGAGTCGCGGAGCCTCGAAGCGGAGTCGACCGCATCGCGCCGTACCTGACGGCGACAGAATATTGCGCGAGCCTGCTCGAGGTGGCGCAGGCGATCGGTCGGGACGCCTCCGCATCCGAGCGCCTGGTCGTGGTCACCCGTGGCGCGCAGCCGGTGGACGGCGGGGTGAGCGCCGTGGCCGCGGCCTCTCTCTGGGGCCTGGCCGCGGTGATCGCCTCCGAGCAGGATGGGCTGCGTTGCGCGAGCCTCGACCTCGACCCGCTCCGGGATCCCCGGGAGATCGAGTGCCTGTGCGACGAGATCCTCGCGGTATCGAGCGAGCAGCGGGTAGGCTGGCGCGGCGGCGAGCGTTACGTGGCGCGGCTCCTCCCGGCCCCGGTGCCGTCGGGCCGGTCCGGGGCGGGCGACGGTCTGGTGCGGCTCGAGATCACCGAGCGCGGCGTGCTCGACAACCTGGTCTGCCGTCCATCGAGCCGGCGCGTGCCCGGCCCAGGAGAGGTCGAGATCCGGGTGGAGTGCAGCGGGCTCAACTTCCGCGACGTGTTGAATGCGCTGGGCACTCTGCCGGGGCTGACCGCGGATCTCGGAAGCGAGTGCGCGGGCACCGTCGCCGCGGTAGGCCCGGACGTCGATGGGCTCGCGGTGGGCGATCCGGTCCTGGCGATCACGCTGGACGGCGCGTTCCGGAGCTACGTGACGGTGCCGGCCGCATTCGTGGTCCGGCGGCCGGAAGGCCTGGGGCCCGAGGACGCCGCCACGCTGCCGATCGCCTTCTTGACCGCCCAGTACGCGCTCGTCCACCTGGCGGGGCTGCGGGCGGGCGAGCGGGTGCTCATCCACGCGGCGGCGGGCGGAGTCGGTCTGGCCGCGGTGCAGATCGCGCAGCGCGTCGGCGCCCAGGTCTTCGCCACCGCGGGAAGTCCCGCGAAGCGCAAGCTTCTCTCCGACCTGGGTGTGTCGCACGTCATGGACTCGCGCTCGCTCGATTTCAGCGATGAGGTGCTGGCCCGAACCGACGGCCGCGGAGCGGACGTGGTGCTGAATTCTCTCGCGGGCGACTTCATCCCGGCGAGCGTGCGCACGCTGGCGCCCGACGGTCGCTTCATCGAGATCGGCAAGACCGGAACCTGGAGCGGGGAGGAGATCGCGGAGGTCCGGAAGGACGTGCGGTACGCCCGGCTGGACCTCGGCACGGTGTGCGCGGAAGCGCCGGCCACCATCCGAGCGATGCTCCAGGGGCTGGTCGACGATGTCGCGATGGGGGTGTTCCGCCCGCTTCCGCGAACCGTATTCGCGCTCGCGGATGCCGCGACCGCGTTCCGCCACATGGCGCAGGCCCGGCACGTCGGGAAGATCGTGGTGACCCAGCCGTCCGGCGAGCGGCCGCTGGTGCGAAGCGACGCCACGTACCTGGTGAGCGGCGGGCTCGGCGGTCTCGGCCTCTCGGTGGCCCGCTGGCTCGTCGCGAGCGGAGCGCGCTCGCTGATGCTGATGGGACGCGGCCGTCCGTCCGATCGTGCGGTGAGCGCCATCCAGGGCCTCGAGGCCGAGGGTGCCCGGGTGCTCGTGGCGGCGGGCGACGTGGCGTGCGAGGCCGACGTCGCGCGCGTGCTCTCCACGATCGAGGCGACGATGGCGCCGCTGCGCGGGATCGTTCACGCGGCCGGCACGCGCGACGACGGCGTGCTCGCCGAGCAGACCCCCGATCGGGTGGCGGCGGTGCTGGCTCCGAAGCTCGCGGGCGCGTGGCAACTGCACCAGGGCACGCGGGGACGGGCCCTCGACTTCTTCGTCATGTTCTCGTCCATGGCCGCGCTGTTCGGGGCGCCCGGACAGAGCGGTTACGCGGCCGCGAACGCCGCGATGGATGCCTTCGCCCACCGACGGCGCGCCGACGGGCTACCCGCCACGAGCATCAACTGGGGGCCGTGGGCCGAGGCGGGAATGTGGGCGACGCTCGGTGACCACGACCGGCGCCGCTGGACGGACCGGGGAGTGCAGGTCATCGACGAGGCGGACGGCGGGCAGATGCTCGACGTGGTGCTGCGCGCCGACCTCCCTCAGGCGGCCGCCCTGCGGATCGACTGGTTGCGCTTCCTTTCCCGGTACGCGCCCGGCGACGTGCCGTCGCTCCTCGCCGACCTCGGCCGGCCCGCGGCGCCCGCGGCGCCCGCGGCGCCCGCGGCCCCCTCGCTCGTGGACCAGCTCCGGGGTGTTCAGCCGGAGCGGGGCCGAAAGCTACTCGAAGCCCACGTACGGGAGCAGATCCTCCGGGTGCTGGGCCTGGATCCGGCGCACCGGCTGGATCCCCAGCAGGGCCTGCGCGAGATCGGGATGGACTCGTTGATGGCGGTGGAGCTGCGGAATCGGCTGCAGTCGAGCCTCGGCCGGGCGCTGCCCTCCACGATCGCGTTCGACCACCCGACGCCCGGCGATCTCTCCGCCCACCTCGGCACCCTCGTGCTCGAGCCGGTGGCCACACCCGAAGCTACGCTCGAAGAGGACGATGACCTCGCGACGATGTCCGACGCGGAGGCGGAATCGGCGTTTGCCGAGGAGCTGGCCGCGATGAAGGCGGTCCTGGGCCGCAAGAGGACCGGCGATGGCTAGTGACATGAAGCGAGCCGTCCAGGAGCTGCGCGCGCTGCGGCAGCAGCTCGACGAGATGGAGCGGGCCGCGCGCGAGCCCATCGCGGTCATCGGCATGGCCGGGCGCTTCCCGGGTGCGGATACCCTGGAGGCGTTCTGGGCGCTCCTGCGGGAGGGCCACGACGCGATCACCGAGATTCCGTCCGACCGGTGGAACGTCGACGCATACTACGATCCCGATCCGGCCGCCGCCGGCAAGGCCTATGTGCGGCGGGGCGGCTTCGTGCGCGACGTCTCGCGGTTCGACGCCCGGTTCTTCGGTATCTCTCCCCGCGAGGCGTCGAGCATGGACCCGCAGCAGCGCCTCCTGCTGGAAGTCGCGTGGGAGGCGCTCGAGGACGCGGGCGTGGTGCCGGCGCGCATCGAGCGCGGCGCGGGGGGCGTCTTCGTGGGGATCAGCAACGCGGACTACGCGCACCTGCACACCCGGGCGGGGGATCAAGCGCGGATCGACACTTACGAGGGCACCGGCAACGCGTTCAGCTTCGCGAGCGGCCGCCTGTCCTACGTGCTGGGCTGGCACGGGCCGAGCGTCTCGGTCGACACCGCCTGCTCGTCGTCGCTGGTCGCGGTGCACCTGGCGGGGCAGAGCCTTCGCGCCGGAGAGTGCGACGTCGCGCTGGCGGGCGGCGTCAACCTGATCCTGAGCCCCGATTCGTTCATCCGGGCGTGCAAGAACGGAATGCTCGCTCCTGACGGCCGGTGCAAGACGTTCGATGCCGCCGCCGACGGGTATGCGCGGGGCGAGGGATGTGGGGTCGTGGTGCTCAAACGACTTTCCGCCGCCCTGGCCGCGGGCGACCGGGTGCTCGCGGTGATCCGCGGCTCGGCGGTCAACCAGGACGGCCGGACCGGCGGGCTCACCGTGCCGAACGGGACGGCGCAGCAGGCCTTGATCAGGCGCGCTCTTGCGAGCGCCGACGTGGCGCCGCACGAGATCGCCTACGTCGAGGCGCACGGCACCGGCACCGCGCTGGGTGACCCGATCGAGGTCAACGCGCTGGCCGCGGCGCTAGGCGTTGGCCGCGGTCCCGACCGACGGCTCTGGCTGGGCTCGGCGAAGACCAACATCGGACACCTCGAGTCGGCGGCCGGGATCGCCGGGCTCATCAAGACGATCCTCGCCCTTCGCCACCGGGAGATCCCGCCGCACCTGCACTACCGGACGCCGAGCCCTCACATCGCGTGGGACGCGCTCCCGATCGGGGTGGCCGTGGCGCGGCGGCCGTGGCCGGCCGGACCGCTTCTGGCCGGGGTCAGCTCGTTCGGGTTCAGTGGCACCAACGCGCACGTGATCGTGGAGGCGGCGCCCGAGGTCACGGGGGCGCCCGCGTGCACGCGCCCGGTGCACGTGCTCACGCTGTCGGCCCGGAGTGACGGCGCGCTGGCCGCGCTCGCGGATCGTTACGCCGAGCGCCTGGGCGCACCCGACCGGGAGCTCGCCGACGCGTGCTTCAGCGCCAACGTCGGACGGTCCACGCTCGAGCACCGGCTCGCGGTGGTGGGCCGCGACGCGCGAGAGATGCAGGACCGTCTGCGGGCCTGGCGCGCCGGCGCCGAGACGGGCGGCGTGCTCCAGGGACACGTGGAGCGTGGGCGTCCCACGCCCGACGTGGCGTTTCTGTTCCCGGGCCAGGGTGCGCAGTACGCGGGGATGGGGCGAGCCCTGTACGCGAGCAGCGCGACCTTCCGGGCGGCGGTGACACGGGTCGGGGCGGCCCTCGGCCCGGAGTGGCAGCGGCGGCTCGAGACGGTGATACGCGGCGAGGGAGCGGTCGCGGTGGACGAGACCGCGACGGCGCAGGTGGCGCTCTTCGCGGTGCAGTGGGGGCTGGCCGAGGTGTGGCGGAGCTGGGGAATTCGCCCGGCGGCCGTGGTCGGGCACAGCGTCGGCGAGTTTGCCGCGGCGTGCGTGGCGGAAGTGGTGGACGTCGAGGCGGCCGCGCGGATGGTCGCAGAGCGTGGCCGCTTGATGGGCGCGCTTCCCGCCGGTGGACGCATGGTGGCGGTGGAGGCCCAACTCCCCATAGTGACCGCCGCGATCGAGGCGGTGCGAGCGGACGGTCTGCGAGACGTCGGGATTGCCGCCATCAACGGCCCGGACAGCCTGGTGGTGTCGGGCGAAGCGGGAGCGGTGGCCGCAGTCGAGGAACGGCTGGCTGCGACCGGAGCACGGACCCGGGCGCTGCGAGTGTCGCACGCGTTTCACTCGACGCTGATGGCTCCGATGCAGGCGCCATTCGGGGGGGCGGCCCGCCTGGTGCAATGGGGGGCGCCTCGGGTCACGTGGGTCTCGACGGTGACCGGCCGGGTCGTGAAGCCCGGAGAGACCGATGTCGACTACTGGGTCCGGCAAGTCCGGGAGCCCGTGCAGTTCGCCGCGGCGATGGAGACGGTGAGCGCGCTCGGGGTGGAGGCGTACGTGGAGGTCGGGCCGGGGACCACGCTTCTGGGGCTCGGGCGCCGCTGCCTCGATGGGACCGAGCGAGTGTGGACTCCGTCGCTGCGGGCCGGCCGCGACGACTGGGAGCAGATGCTCGAGAGCCTCGCGCAGCTCTGGAGCGCGGGAGTACCGGTCGACTGGGACGCCTTCGACCGCGAGGGGCCCCGACGTCGCGTGTCGCTGCCGACCTATCCCTGGCAAGGCGGGACGCACTGGCTCGGGGAATCGGCCCCTGCTGAGCGCGCGCACCGGACGCCGCTCGACCGGGAGACGGCGTGGACGGCGGTCGTCACGGCCGGTCGGATCCAGGCGGCGGAGGCGCCGCTCGATCTCGATCTGGCCGGCTTCCCGCGCAAGTGGCAAGCCCTCGACCGTCTGTCGACCGCCTATATCGTGGAGGCGCTCCGGCGCCTGCGGGTCTTCGGCGTGAGCGGTGAGACGCATACCGCGGACGGCCTGCGCGCATCCCACGGCATCGCGCCGACGTACCGGCACCTGCTCTCGCGCTGGCTCCGTCGGCTCGCCGCACTGGGCTTGTTGAGCGCCAGCGCCGAGACGTTCGTGGCGCGCCGGCCGCTGCCCGATCTCGATCTGGCCTCGGCCCTCGCCGAGGCGCGCGAGGCGCTGCGCGACATTCCCGCGCTGCACGAGTACGTGGAACGCTGCGGCGGGCGCCTGGTCGAGATCCTCACCGGAGCGGCCAGCCCCCTCGAGACCTTGTTCCCGGACGGCTCGCTCGCGCCCGCCGAGGCCCTCTACCGGGACTGGGCCCTGTCGCGGTACTTCAGCGCGCTCGTCCGCTCGATGGTGGTGGCCAGGGCCGGGCAGGCCGCCGGCGCGCCGCTGCGGGTGATCGAGATCGGCGCGGGCACCGGCGGGACGACCGCGGCGCTGCTGCCCGCGCTGCCGGCGGACCGGACCGCGTACTGGTTCACAGACGTGTCGACCGCGTTCCTCGCGCGCGCGGAGCAGGCGTGGTCGTCGTACGGGTTCGTGCGCTACGGGATCCTCGACATCGAGCGGGACCCGACGGAGCAAGGATTCCCCTCGCACGGGTTCGACGTCTTGATCGCCACCAACGTGGTTCACGCCACCCGCGACATCCCGGACACGCTCGGGCGCGCACGCTCTCTGCTGGCGCCCGGCGGTCTGCTGATCCTGTGCGAGGCGACGACCCACCTGCCATGGTTCGACGTCACCACCGGCCTGATCGAGGGATGGCAGCGATTCGACGAATCGGCTCGGGACGACAGCCCTCTGCTCTCGGCCGCCGACTGGCGAGGCGCGCTCGAGCGGGCCGGATTCGACGCGGTCGTGGCGCTGCCCGAGTCGGGCTCGCCGGCCGAGATCCTGGGCCAGCACGTCGTGATCGCGCGCACGCCGGGGGAGGCGCAGCCGGCGGCGGCGGTGGTTTCTCCGCGGATCGAGCGCGCTTCGGTCGGATCCCCCGCGGGGACGCCGGTAGCGGCCGAGACCGCCCGCCGGCTTCGCGAGGCGCTGCCGGCGGACCGGAGTCGTCTGGCGGTGGAGTTCGTCGCCGCCCAGGTGGCCGCGGTCTTGCGGGTGGCGCGGGCGGAAGCGCTCGATCCGCGACAGCCCTTGATGGATCTCGGGCTCGATTCGCTGATGGCGGTCGAGCTGCGCAGCCGGCTCGCGCTGGGGCTGGGGCTCGGCGCCGCGTTGCCCGCGACCCTCGTCTTCGAGCATCCGAACATCGAGGCCATCGCGGGCCTGCTGGTGCGCATGGTCGCCGAGGCGAACGGCGCGCCGTTCACAGCACGGGCGGTCACGCCGTCCGAGCGGGCGGCCGCCGTGTCCGAGGCGGCCGCCCGCATCGCGGAGCTGTCGGAGGACGAGGTGGAAGCGCTCCTGGTGAAGAAGCTGGAGAGCCTGTGAGGATGCGAGCCCGATGAGCCGCCCGAACGACGAGCCCGGCGCCCTCTCGCCGCTCCGCCGCGCGTTCCTCGCGCTCGAGGAGATGCAGACGAAGGTCGCCCGTCTGGAGGGAGCGCGCACCGAGCCACTCGCCGTCATCGGCCTGGGCTGCCGGTTCCCCGGCGGGGCCACCGATCCGGCCGCCTTCTGGCGCCTGCTGCACGACGGGGTCGACGCGGTGACCGAGGTGCCGCGCGATCGGTGGGACGTCGACGCCTACTACGATTCCAACGTGACCGCCCCGGGGCGCATCGCCACACGCTGGGGGGCGTTCATCGAGCACGTGGACCGCTTCGACGCCGCATTCTTCGGGATCTCCCCGCGCGAGGCGATCGCGATGGACCCGCAGCATCGTCTCCTGCTCGAGGTCACGTGGGAGGCGCTCGAGAGCGCGGGCCAGGCGCCCGACCGCCTCGGCGGGAGCCGGACCGGAGTGTACGTCGGCATCGCGAGCAGCGACTACGCGCAGCGGATGCTCGCCGCGGCGGAGTCGGGCCGCCTCGACGCCTACTACGCCTCCGGGAACGCGCACAGCATGGCCGCCGGCCGCCTGTCCTATATCCTGGGCCTCCAGGGACCGAGCCTCACCGTCGACACCGCGTGCTCGTCGTCGCTGGTCGCCGTCCATCTCGCGTGCCAGAGCCTGCGCAGCGGCGAGTGCCGGATGGCGGTCGCGGGCGGAGTGCATCTCACCCTCTCGCCCGAGAACACGATTGCCTTCTCCAAGGCGCGGATGCTCGCGGCCGACGGGCGCTGCAAGACGTTCGACGCCAGCGCGGACGGATTCAGCGAGGGTGAGGGCTGCGGGATCATCGTGCTCAAGCGCCTGTCCGACGCGATCGCCGACGGTGACCGCGTGCTCGCGGTGATCCGCGGCAGCGCGGTGAACCAGGACGGACCCAGCGCGGGGCTCACCGCGCCCAGCGGGCCCGCGCAGGAGGCGGTGATCCGCGAGGCGCTGGCCAACGGGGGTGTCGCGCCGGCGGACGTCGCCTATGTCGAGGCCCATGGCACCGGGACGTCGCTGGGCGATCCGATCGAGATCCGGGCGATCGCGGCGGTCCTCGCGGCGGGCCGGGCGCCCGAGCGCCCCCTCCTGTTGGGCTCGGTCAAGACGAACATCGGCCATCTGGAGGCCGCCGCCGGCGTCGCCGGGCTGATCAAGACGATCCTGGCGCTACAGCACGACGAGGTGCCACAACACCTCCACTTCCGGACTCCCAACCCGCACGTCGCATGGAGCGAGCTGGCGGTGGAAGTGGTCGGCGCGCGCCGCCCGTGGCCGGCGGGGCGCCGCGTGGCGGGAGTGAGCTCCTTCGGCTTCAGCGGAACCAACGCGCACGTGATCGTGGACGCCGCACCGGCGACGGTGCCGCCGGCGCCGACCGAGGCCGAGCGGCCGGTTCACGTACTCGCCCTCTCGGCGAAGACGCCGGCGGCGCTCGGCGAGCTGGCGACGCGCTACGCGTCCGCCCTCGACGGGGTCGAGGGAGACGTGGCCGACGTAGGCTTCAGCGCCGGCACGGGTCGCGCGCAGCTCGAGCATCGAGTCGCCATCGTCGCGTCGAGCGCCGAGGAGGCGCGCACGCGGCTCCGGTCGCTCGAGGTCGGCGCCCGCATCGCCCGAGGGCAGGTTCGCCCGTCGACACGCCGCCCGCGCGTCGCCTTTCTCTTCCCGGGGCAAGGGGCGCAGTACGGCGGGATGGGGCGGGCGCTGTACGCGGGGAGCGGGGTGTTCCGGGCGGCGGTGGAGCGGGTG
>Ga0207674_10002007_pt1 | contig 25837 bp, 24 predicted proteins | sample KBSCornC72_FD_184303 | JGI IMG/M metagenome (GOLD analysis project Ga0207674, IMG submission 184303) | Corn rhizosphere microbial communities from Kellogg Biological Station, Michigan, USA - KBS Corn C7-2 (SPAdes) (version 2) | ecosystem: Host-associated > Plants > Roots > Rhizosphere > Soil ...
CCGCCGACTCGAAGAGCAGCGGGATGTCGCTCACCACTACCCGCGTACCCTGGCGTTTCGCCGACTCCAGCAGCTCGGCCCGCCGGCGCTGGACTTCGGGATGAACGATGGCGTTGAGATCGGCTCTCGCCTCCGGGTCCCGCATGACGATCTGCCGAACCTTGCCCCGGTCGAGTTGGCCATCGGGCAGGATCACATCGGAGCCGAATCTCGTCGCGATCGCTTCCAACACCGGTGAGCCAGGCTGCTGCAGTTCCCTGACGATCTGGTCGGCGTCGATGATGACGGCACCCCAGCTCTGAAACAGCTCGGCGACGGTGGATTTGCCGGAGGCGATGTTGCCGGTGAGGGCGAGGTGGAGCATGGGGGAGACGTGAGCCGTCAGCCGTCAGCCGTCAGACAGAGCCCTAAGCCGTAAGCCGTAAGCATTCGAAGGTCAGGTTGCTGCTCCATTCACTGACCGCCCATGAACCCTCAAGCAAAGTTGAAATGGCTTATGGCTTACGGCTTAAGCCTCGTGGTAGCTACCGACGGCTGAAGGCTGACGGCTGACGGCTACAACAACGCCGTCTGATCCTCATCCTTCCGCGGCACGCGGTGACAGTGCCGGCAGCGGGCTTCGTAGGATTCGCGGCCGCCGATCATGATCGTGGGGGAGTCGTAGCGGGCAGGTTTGCCATCCACCAGCCGCTGGTTGCGGGTGGCCAGATCGCCGCAAATGACGCAGATGGCCTGGAGTTTGTCCACTGTCTCCGCGATGGCCATCAGGTTGCCCATTGAACCGAAGGGCTCGCCGCGGAAATCGGTGTCGGTGCCAGCGACTAGGACCCGGACGCCGCGGGCCGCGAGCGCCGTGGCCACGGTAACGACCTCCGGATCGAGGAATTGCGCCTCGTCCACCGCCACGAGCTCGGTGTCGGGCCGGACCAGGCGGAAAATCTCGGCAGCGGAATCCACCGGTGTGGCTTCCAGCTCGCGGCCGTCATGGCTCGCGACACTGTACAGCCCGCCGTACCGGGTGTCGAAGTGGGACTTGAAAACCTGAACGCGGCGGCGGGCGATAATCGCACGACGCACACGCCGGATCAACTCTTCGCTTTTTCCGCTGAACATCACGCCGGAGATGACTTCTATCCAACCCGGACGCGAACCATGATACATCGGCCGCCTCGGTTCGGGGTGCGGCGGAAAATGGCGGGGCATTCCAATGCGGTCAAGCGAAGCGGTGACGGCTTGCGGTCGTTCCCTGCTTCCTCGCATATTCTGCCCCCGCCCCGATCCGTACCCAACCGCAAGAAGGAGCCTTGTGTGAACAAGCAGGACCTGGTTGAAGCCGTCGCGAAGAGCCTGAGCAAGTCCAAGGCCGAGGCGGCCAAGATCGTCGAAACGCTGTTCGCACCGGGAGGCGTGATCTGCTCCGAACTCAAGAAGGGACGGAAGGTCCAGATCACCGGATTCGGCAACTTCGAAACCCGCAAACGGAAGGCGCGCACCGGCCGCAACCCGCGAACCGGCCGGGCGATTTCAATCAAGGCAGGGGTAGCGCCGGTGTTTCGGGCCGGGAAAGGGCTGAAGGAACTGGTCAACAAGCGGTGAACGGGGGATCCAGGTTTCTTGCCTTGGCACTTAAGACGGGACGGTAGATCCCTCGATGCGCTCGGGATGAGGTGGCGTTTCAGCTCCGCTTTTCTCTCGTACCCCCCCCGCTCCCCGTTCCGCGCTTACCTCCAGCACCCTTGGGCCCCGCACCGCGATCGACACGCGCGGTAACCCGCCGCCGGCGAATCGTCAGGCCGTTCATCCGCCGCGCGACTTCTTCCGCGTCTTCCGCCGGAACCTCTACGAGACAATAGACTTCCCGGACATCGATCTTCCCGATCCGGGTTCGGTCCATCCGCAGCTCGCGAGTCATGGCGGCGACGAGATCGTTCGGGGTGACTTCGTCCTTCTTTCCGCCGCTGACCCAGACCCTCGCCGTGGCAGGCGTCGCGACGACCGGAGTCGCGGGTTCAATTTTCTCGCCGGTTCCGCTCCAAAGCTGGTAAAGGGCCGCCGCGACCTGGGCCGGATCGTGCCGCTCGAACAGGGGCGCGATCGTCAGCAGCGCATTACTCAGTCCCGGCGATTCGATGGTGGATTCGATTCGGGCGCGCCGTGTCGCGGCGACCGATTCTGCCGCCTCCAGCGCACCGGCGAGCCGTAGCGGTTTGCCGCGCTCGGCCACCAGGTCGAGGTAGGGGAGCGCATGCGGTGGTAACAGGAGGACCACGTTACCGGCCGCACTGAGCTGAACCAGCCGCCCAGGATCGGGAATGTCGTAGCACATGATCAACGCCGCGGCCGGCGCGTCGCCAGTAACCACGGTCGTGTCCCCAGCCACGGGAAGCACGGCTCGCACCTCCTCGGCAGAAGCGGCATCCGCAGTCCAGATCACAGCGCCAGCTGGATCGAGGATCTCGAGAGCATTCTGGAGCGCTGAGGAACGCGCGTTCCACGCTGTAATGACGTACTGCACCGGCACGGTGCTCTTGGTTGGAGCATGAGCGGCGAAGGGCCCGGCCACAACTCCCCGACGCGCGTAACGGTCGGTGAGGTCCCGGGATGGGACAGGGGACAGCGGAACCAGGAGTCGCTGTGCTTCCTTGTTCGCATCCTGCAGGATCTGGGTGAGTGTCTCCGGATTCTCACAGCTCTCGGGCCAGGCGAGAACGATGTGGCTCAGCGATTCCGCCTTGAGGGCGCTCCGGCGACACAACTGAAGAGCGACCTCGGGGGTCGTGAGGAGAATCTGGAGACCTCCCGCGCGGAGACGGCGCGTCGCGCGGGCAGGCGTGGTCGCCGTTTCGAGTGTGAGTGATGCGGCGCGGGCGAGCGGGACCAGTACCTGGGCCCACTCCTGAATGCCGAAGCTTGGCACCAGCACCAGAATCCGGCTCTCCGGTCCGGCTGACCCGAGAAGTCCCGCCATCGCCGGAATCGCATAGCGCGCCGACGGCGGAGACAGAAGCACGACATTCGTGCCACGGAGCGCCGGCACGGTCGATTCACGAATTACGGCATCGCTTGGAGCGTAGCCGAGAGCTTCCAGCAGCGCCGAAAGCGGCGCGGGAAGCGACGAGTCCCAGTTTCCTGACATGACATCCCCTGGATTGTCAAACAGCCATACAGCGGGCCCGAACATAGCTGAATTGTCATCATTGGACCAGTTGACATACTCCCTGTGACGAGGAACTTTTGGGTTCCCGCGTGGTCCGCAGGCCTCGCCCGATCAATCTCTTGCAGGGTTGTGCCGATGCCCGACGCACTGTCGCAGAATCTCGCCTATATCAGGCCCTCCGAAACCGTTGCTATCAGCGCGGAGACCAAACGTCGCCGAGCTTCAGGCGAGGATGTATTGGATCTAAGTGTGGGGGAGCCCGACTTTGATACACCGAGCATTGCCGCACAGGCGGGCATCCAGGCAATCCAGAAGGGTCTCACCCGGTATCCGCCGAACATCGGCATAATCGAGCTCCGCGCGGCCATGGCCCGCACCCTCTCGCTGATGTCGGGTGGCCGGCCCGTGAATCCAGACCATATCGTCGTCAGCTCCGGATCCAAGCAGGCGATCTTCAACGCCTGTTTCTCGCTGTTCGGTCCCAAGGACAAGGTGCTCATCCCGTCCCCGGCCTGGGTCTCCTATCCCCAGATCGTGCACCTCTGCCGGGCCGAGCCCATCGCGGTCCCGGGCGATCCCGAGTGGGGTCTCAAGGTCAGCATTCAGGATCTGGAGAAAAACACCGACAAGCTGGTGCGGGGTCTCATTCTCTGCTCACCCTGCAATCCCACTGGCGCCGTGTACACAGCGGCCGAAGTGAAGGCCATTGCCACCTGGGCCAAGGAGCATGGGATCTGGATCATTGCGGACGAGATTTACCGCCGGATCAGCTACGGGAACGGCCCTGCGGCCTCGTTCCTCGACCTTCCCGACGAGTATCTCGAGCGGGTCGTAGTCATCTACGGGGCCAGCAAGGCCTACGCGATGACCGGTTGGCGGATCGGAGCGGCGCTGGCACCAATGCATCTGGCCAAGGCCATGGCGGCGGTTCAGTCGCACACGACGACCGGTGCCAACCAACCCGCGCAGTGGGCGGCGGCGGCAGCGTTCAGCGACGAGCGGGTCGAGCAGGACGTCCAGCGGATGGTGGCCGCGTTCCGGAACCGGCGGGATCGGGTGGTCGCGAGGTTCCGCAGCTCGGCGCCCGGCGTCGAATTCGTGGAGCCGCACGGTGCCTTTTACTTCTTCTTCCGGGTGGACGGCATCACCAAGGGACTCACCGGGACCAGCTTCTGCGACCAGGCCATGGCCGCAGGAGTTGCGATGGTACCGGGAGCGGCGTTCGGAGACGATCGCTGGGTCCGGATGAGTTACGCCGTTTCCGATCAGGATCTCGAGAAGGCTCTCGACCGGATTCTGGATCTGGTGAGCCGACTTGCCGCATCCCAGGCCGCCTAGCAGGGCGACGATGACCTGGACTCGGCTCCGCCGGTGGCGGCGTCGAGGGGATGGCCGGGGATGGTGGTGTTTCTCGAGAGCCAGGAACGTTCTGCCACAAAGTCTCAGGCTGCCTGCAGCGTAAGCGGCTGCAGACATCGACTGCACTTCACGGCGCGCGGTATCCGGTAGGAGGATCCGGTCAGTCCCAATCGCTGCTCCGCACCGCAGAAGGGACAGGGCCCGGTGGCCCGGTGGAAGAGCTCTCGCGTAAGCCCGCGGCGCACCCCGAAGACGAGTCCGGCGACCAGGGCTGCGGGCGGGAAGAAGAGGTGGACCAGTGGAATCGGCAGAGTGACCAGTGCCATGCCGAGTCCGACCGCCGGTCCGAGTGCTCCTCGCTTCCAGCGCTCCCCCGCTGTCAGAATCTGAATTTCGACCTGGGCTTTGGTCGGCTTCACACCGAAGCCCTCGAGCGGCAGGGTCTCACTTCGAAGGTTCACCGCTGCCGCTCCTGCGCGGGGACGGCGGCTCCGCCCGTCTCTGCCACTTGCCGCTGGGCTCGGAGGTGCTCCAGCCGATACTCCGCCTCGAGACTCGCCCGGTCCCGGCCGATCGTGGCCACCGCGAGGGGAACTCCACCCGCCATGTAGCGCTCCTCCCATCCACCCTGCGGTAATCCATGGTGTCGCTCGATCCCGTCCCATCGCTCCGCATGACCCACGTAGTTGATCTTCGTGTCGTAGTGCTGGCTCCAGAAGAAGGGCACTGCGTCGAACGGCTCCCTTGCTCCCAGGATGTTGCGCGCCGCGGTTTGGCCCTGCCGCTCGGCAACCACCCAGTGCTCGACCCTGATGAGGCCTCCGGTGTGCGGGTCCGGCCAGCGCGCGATGTCCCCCGCGGCGAACACACCGGGCAGGCTGGTTTCCAGGAACTGATCGACCTGGACTCCCTGGTTGATCACCAGCCCAGCTCGCTCGGCGAGGGCCGTCGCGGGCCGCACTCCGACCCCGATGACGACGAGGTCCGCGGGATGAACGCTCCCGTCGTCCAGGGTAACGGCCTTCTCGGCGATCGATGCCGTGGTCCGTCCCAGCTGAAAAATGACGCCCTTGTCTTCGTGCAGCCGCTGAATGTGGGCGCCCAACTCCGGGCCGAATACCCGCTGCAGAGGACGACTGTCCGGTGCCACCACTCGAACGGTGATATCCCGCGCCCGCAACGAGGCGGCGACTTCCAGCCCGATGAAGCTTGCTCCGATGACCACGGCGCTTCGCGCGGAGCCGGTCGCCGCAATGATGGCGCGACAGTCCGTGAGAGATCGCAGGTAATGCACATGGGGCTGCTCGACGCCGGGCAGATTAAGCCGCACTGGATTGGCGCCGGTCGCGAGAAGCAGTGCATCGAACTGAAATGAGCGGCCGTTCTCGAGTGAGAGCGTCTTCAGTTTGGGATCCAGCCGGGTTACGGGGCTGCCCAGCTCCATCCGGACCTGCAGCCGGTCCCAATCCTCCCGCGGCTTGAGGGGCAGCCAATCTTCCGGTGCGTTGCCCGCCAGGTAGTCCTTGGAGAGGTTGGGCCGGTCGTAGGGCTCTACCGGCTCGGCGCCGATCATGGTGATCCGGCCGGGATACCCCTCCTGACGCAGCGTAAGCGCGGCCGCAGCACCGGCCGCTCCGGCGCCGACGATGACGACTTGCGACGGAGTCTTCGGGGAAAGCGTGCGAATAGCAGGCGTTGACACGGTTTCGGTTCGCTTCCCGGTGACGTAGATCATGCCGAGCTCATGCTTGATGTTGTAGCAGGGGATCGGCGACAGTGCGGGGGCTCGCAATACCTCTCCGGTCCGTAAGCTGAAACAGGCATGGTGCAGGGGACAACGCACGGTGTCATTCACCAGCACACCTTCGTGGAGCGGCCCGCTGTAGTGGGTGCACGCAGCGCCCACAGCGAAGAAACGGGCCCCCCGACGAGCCACGAGTACCGCGTCGTCGCCAAAGTGACCGAGCAGCATTCCATTATCGGGAATCCGATCATCCGGCACGCCCCGACCGAAATCGGGGCCCGTAGCCTGATCCTGAGAACTGGCCATATCAGCCTTCCGAGAAGAAGAATCGAGCGTCCACGTCCTGTGCTTCCATCGCGCGTACCAGATCATCGACCGCCCGTCGAATGGCCCGAAGCCGTTTGCTGGACATGCCGCCCAGACCATAAAGGAGGCGTCCCTGAGTGGGCTCCGGAGCTACCGCGCATAGGCTTACCGCGCGCTCGGTGAGCTCGATGCGCACAAAGCGACGGTCGTTCTGCAATCGCACACGGTTGACCAGCCCCCGTCGCTCCAATCGGTCCACGAGGAGCGAGGCGCTGCTGGGATGTATCACGAGCACCTGGGCCAGCTGTCCTGTGGTGAGGGGGCCGGTCTTTGCTAGCGTCTTGAGCGCCCAAAGCTGGGGCGCGGTAAGGCCGTAGGTCCGGCGGACCTCGTGCGAATAGACCTCCAGAGCGCGGACGATGCGCCGGAGGCCTACCACGATGCTGGTGATGTCCGGTAGTCGGGAGACCGCGGCAGGCCGGCGGCTCAAGGCGGTCATGGATCGGCGGGCAGATGCATTGATATCAACATATCTCAAATAATCCCCGATTTCCCGTCACGGCAAGGGCGCCCCGAGCCTCTTACAGATCGGAGGTCGTCACTTACCTTTCAGCCCGTGAAACTCGCTCACCTTGCCGACCTCCACCTCGGCTTCCGCCAGTATCACCGGCAGACTCCTACCGGCCTGAACCAGCGGGAAGCCGATGCTGCCGACGCGTTCCGCCGCGCCATCGATGGGGTTATTGCGGCCGCTCCCGAGATGGTGATCATCGCGGGGGACCTCTTTCATTCGGTCCGGCCCACCAACCAGGCGATTCTTGTCGCGTATGAGCAGCTGCATCGGTTGCGTGAAGCATTGCCCGCCTCGCCGGTCATTCTCATTTCGGGCAACCACGACTCGCCGCGGTCACAGGAGACCGGGTCGATCCTCCAGCTCTTCAAGACGCTCGACGTGGAGGTCGTGGATGAGGGCTCTCGCGCGATCTCGTTCCCGCAATTCGACCTTCGGGTGTTCGGGGTTTCCCACGAGGCGCTGGTTGGTTCCGCCCGTCCTGCCCTCCGGCCGGAGGGGCCGGAGCGATACCAGGTCTTGGTGCTGCACGGCGAAGTCGAGGGCGTGTTCCCGGTCGATCGCTCTGCTGTCGATTTCGGAGGCGCCTCGTTGCAGCCCGACGAGCTGAATGGAGAGAACTGGAGCTACGTCGCTCTGGGCCACTATCACGTGCAGCACCAGGTGGGTCCTCGAGTCTGGTACAGCGGCTCCCTGGACTACGTGAGCACCAATCCCTGGGGGGAACTGCAGGACGAAGCCGAGAAGAGAATGCAGGGAAAGGCCTGGCTGCTGGTGGATCTGGAATCCGGTGTCGCGCAGCGCATGCCGGTGCAGCTCGCCCGCCGGGTGATCGATTTGCCGCGGCTCGAAGGGATGGGACTGGTGGCCGAGGAGCTGGACGCGCTCGTCGCGGAGGCGGTCGCCAACGTTCCGGGCGGGATCACTGACGAAGTGGTGCGGCAGGTGGTCCACAACGTCCCCCGGAGTGTGGGCCGTGCGATGAACTACCAGACAATCCGGGCTTACAAGGCTCAGGCGCTGCATTTCCAACTCGATCTCCGACGGCCCGAGATCCAGCGTCAGGTAGGAGTCGGTTCTCCCGGTCGCAGACAGACGCTACCGGAAATTGTGGAGACCTATCTGAACCGGCGCGACCTTCCGCCCGATATCGAGCGTGACGCGCTGGTCCAGACCGGAACCCAGATCATGACCGCGATCGAGCGGGAGTGGGCCCAAGGCTGATGTACATCGAACGCCTGCGTCTCGTGAACTTCCGTCAGCACGAGGACACCGAGTTGGTCCTCGGCCCGGGGCTTACGGGGATCATAGGACCAAACGGGGCGGGGAAGACCACGCTGCTCGAAGCGATTGCCTGGGGTCTCTATGGGGCCGAAGCGGCCCGGGGCACCAAGGAGACGATCCGCCGGCGAAGCGCCTCTCCCCGGGCGCCGGTCCGAGTCGAATTGGAATTCAGCCTGGGAAGTCACCGCTATCGGGTGGTGCGCGGGCTGAGCACGGCGGAGTTGTATCAGGACGGGGACCCCAACCCCGTGGCTCACAGCCTGGTCGAGGTGACGGCGCGGATCGGCCGGCTGCTCGGCATGGCCCGCGAGGAATTCTTCAACACCTACTTCACCGGTCAGAAACAGCTCGCGGTCATGGCCGCGATGCGCCCGGTCGAACGGGCTCAGTTCCTTTCCCGGGTGCTGGGCTACGATCGTTTGCAACTCGCGCAGGAGCGAGTTCGGGAGCACCGCGTGTCGGTGCGGGCTCGGGTGGCAGCGCTTCAGTCGAGTCTGACCGATCCCGCTGAACTCGCGGCCGAGGAAGCGCAGGCCCAGTCCCGGCTGGAGGGCGCTCAGGAGGCCGTTGACCGAGCAAAGGTGAATCACGAGCGCGCCGAACAGCGGAGAGCGGAAGTGACGCCGCGCTGGGAGGCGAGTCAGAAGCTCCAGGAGCAGACTCGAGTTCTCGAGGGGGAATTCCGGCTGGCGGAGCACAAAGTGCAGGCCGCGCGGGAGACCTTCCAGCGTCTGGATCGCCAGCTGGTTGCCGCGAATGAAGCGCGTGGCCGGCTCGAAGGGATGCGGGCATCTCTCGAACCGCTGGCCGCGCTCCGCGCCGAACGCGCCAAACTCGACGGCGAGGCAGAGCGTCACTCGGTCGCCCGGGCCGCCACCGCGCAGCTGCTCGAGGTCCGCAGCTCGCTGGGTCAGGTCGAGGAGCGCATCAACCGGCTCCCGGCGCCTGAGGTAGTTGCCCAAGGGGTCGAGCGCGCCGAACAGGTGCGTCGCCAGCTGACCCAGATCAGCGAGGAAGCCGAGGAGAAACGGACTGCCTGGGTGCGGGATCTACAGGACGCGAGAACCAAGCGAGAGGGTCTGCTGGACCAGTATAAAGACTTGAAGGAGCAGCAGCAGAGGGTCACCGCCGCGGGCGCCGAAGGCATCTGCCCGACTTGCGCCCGTCCGCTGGGCAAGGAATACGAAAACGTGGTCGGCATGCTGGATCGCCAGCTGCAGGACGTGCTCTTCAACGGCAACTACTACAAGCAGCGCATCGAACAGCTGGCGAACGAGCCGCCGGAGCTGCAGGAACTTGATCGCCAGATCGAAGCGCTCGAGAAGGACGCCGCAACGGCCGCTGCCGAGGGCGGGCGGCAACAGGCACTGGCACAGGAAGGGCCGGTGCTGGCCCGCGAGCAGGGGCGCTTGATCGCGCGGATTCGGGAGCTGGAAGAGGTCGTGGCCCGGCAACCTGTTGGTTACGATCCGGCCCGCCACGGTGAGGTCCGTCGGCGCATCGCAGAGTTGGAGCCGCTGGAGCTACAGGCCGAGCGGCATAGAGCCATGGCAGAGCGGGCCGAGGTGCTGGTAGCGGAGGCTGAGGCAGCCGAGCGCGAGCTTTCGATAGTGGAAGCGCACGCTCTGGAATTGCGGCATGGCATGGATGCGCTGGGCTATACCGAGGCCGCCTTCCTCGAGGCCCGGAGCGCCCACGAGGCCGTCGAGCAGGAGCGCCGCGAGGCGGAAATGATGGGAATTCGGGCGTTGGTGGAGGTCCAGGCCGCGGAGGATGCGCTGGCCGCGGTGTCACGGCGGCGGGCCGAGCGGGCGGCGCGGGAAGAAGATCTTCGGCAGGCGGCGAAGTCGCTCGCACTGTATAACGAGTTGGATCGGTCGTTCACCGACCTGCGGACCGAGCTGAATCTCCAGTTGCGCCCCGATCTCTCGGAGCTGGCCAGCGGCTTCCTGCGTGATCTGACCAACGGACGCTACACCGAGATGGAACTGGATGAAGACTACATGGCCACGTTGCTGGATGGCGGTGAGTTAAAGCCGGTCATTTCCGGCGGCGAAGAGGACGTCGCTAACCTGGCTTTGCGGCTCGCCATCAGTCAGATGATCGCTGACCGTGCCGGTCAGCCGCTCTCCCTCCTGTTCCTGGACGAAATCCTCGGCTCGCTCGACGAGGAGCGTCGCCTCGCGGTGATCGAACTCCTGCGAAGCCTTGCGGACCGCTTCCCTCAGGTCATTCTCATCACCCACATTGAATCGATGCGGGATGCCAGCTTCGATCGGATTATCCGGGTCGAGTATGATGCGGAGCGTGGGGTGGCACAGGTGCACGACGAGCCGGAGGGAGTATTGGATGGCCTGGCAGCTTGATCGCGATCTCTACGGTCCGGAACGGCCGACGGTCAGGGATATCGAAGCCCTGAACCGGGTGTTCTCCGAGTCCTTTACCGATCGCTATCGGCGGGACGGGCTGCTCGGTGTACGGGTGCCGCACCTCAACCCGTTGATCTGGCGGTACGCGCTGGAGGACGCGGGAGACGGGGCGATGGTGTGGCGCGACGGTGATGGTGAATTGGCAGGCTTCAACGTCGTACACTTCTCTGGCAGCGAAGGGTGGATGGGCCCGCTCGCGGTGCGTCCCGACCGTCAGGGGATCGGTCTCGGCAAGGAGATGATCCGGTCGGGCATCGATTGGCTGCACGAGAAGGCGGTGCAGACGATCGGCCTCGAGACCATGCCTCGCACTATCGAGAACATCGGGTTCTACAGCAGGCTGGGGTTCCTGCCCGGGCATCTCACCATCACACTGACCCGGGATCTGCCGCGCAAACCAGGCATCACCCCGGAACTCGCCTCACACGCGGCGGCAGTGCGGGTAGACCGGGTACTGGAATGCCGCACGTTGACGACGCGGCTCGCGCCGGGCATCGACTTCGCCCGCGAAATCCAGCTCACGCTCGAGCTCAAGATCGGCGACGTCGCGCTGGTCCGGCGAGACGGCGGCGCGCTCTCAGGATTCGCGCTGTTCCACTCCGCGCCCCTCGCCGCGGGACGGCCTCAGGACGAGCTGCGAATTCTCAAACTCGTGGCGGAGGATGTGGAGAGTTTCGAGGCGGTGATCGCTGCGGCGGAAACCGCGGCAATGGGAATGGGCCTGCGGCGACTCAGCCTGCGCTGCCAGACGGGATACTGCAACGCGTACCTGCGACTGATCCAGGCCGGCTACCGCACCCACTGGACCGATCTCCGCATGACGCTCAATGGTCATCCCGAAATCGTTCCAGCCACCGGGGCGGTGGTGATGTCAAACTGGGAGATTTGATCTGCGGGAGACGGGAGACGGGAGACGGGAGACGGGAAAAGAAAAAGCGTGAGAAGTGAGATTGTGAGAGGTGAGATGGGTCCATGCTCGGCGTCCCTCTCACTTGTCACTTCTCACGCGGTTCCCGTCTCCCGTCTCCCTTCTGCCGTCTCCCGCAATCCGCAGTCCCCACCACCTCACAAACAGCGCTCCTGCCAGCCCCAGGAGGAGGTGGACAGCGCTGCCGGCGGGACCCAGCGGGAAGAGAAAAGTCAAGCAGATCCAGAGCGTGAGCGACAGCACAGCGGCCACGGGCAAGAGGGCCATCATGACCTCCACGGTCGTGATTGACGACGACGGATCGAATTCCTATCTTGTGCGTCGACGGCATCGGGGAGACCCGTTATTGAGCCAACAGGTCCGATGAAGGGCCCAAATACCGTGACTGATGTCAGGCCCCCCGGGGGAAGACAGACGCTATGGTGAGGGCGCCACGCATTCTCGTCGGGCTTCAATAAACCCTCTCCGATGTCGCCGCAGTTTGCTTCGAGGCGCCGGCCCCTGGTCGGCGCTTCGTTGTTCATGGTCGGGTCGCTCAGGCTTGACTCCCGGTAGGTCGCTGGCATCTTCCACCACTCTTTGGCTGGATTGACCGATGCCTCTCGCGGCCGTCACCCGGCGCGTCCATTTTAATGCGGCGCACCGTCTCTATAATCCGTCTCGCTCCGACGAATGGAATCAGCAGATCTTCGGTGTCTGCAGCAACGCCAACTACCACGGCCATAACTACGAGATGGATGTGACCGTCGAGGGGCCGATCGACCCCGAAACCGGCTACGTCATCGACATCAACGTACTGAAGAATCTGGTCGAGGAGAAGGTGCTTCACCAGCTCGATCACAAGAACCTGAACCTGGATGTCACCTGGTTCCAGGAGTTGATTCCCACCGCCGAGAACATCGCCGCCGTATGCTGGAAGGTGCTGGCTCCGGAGCTCCCTGCCGGCCGCCTGCTGCGCATCCGATTGTGGGAAACGCCGAGGAACTATGTCGAATATGAAGGTCGGTAAGCGGAGGCGTACCGGGTCGTTCCAGGCCGAGGTCCGCACCATTCTTACAGCCCTGGGCGAGGATCCGGAGCGACCCGGGCTGCTCAAGACTCCGGCCCGGATGGAGAACTCGTTGCGCTGGCTCACCCGGGGCTACGAAATGACGGTGGCCGACGCGGTGGGAGACGCGGTGTTCGAGGAGAACCACCAGAGTATGATCCTGGTGCGCGACATCGAGCTGTACTCGCTCTGCGAGCACCACCTGCTGCCTTTCTTCGGCCGGGCTCACGTGGCCTACATCCCGGATCGCCGCATCGTCGGCCTCTCCAAGCTGCCGCGCATCGTCGAAGTGTTTGCCCGTCGGCTGCAAGTGCAGGAGCGGCTGAGCGACCAGATCGCCGACGCGATCATGGACATCATTCAGCCTCACGGAGTCGGCGTTCTCATCGAAGCGACTCATCTCTGCATGGCCATGCGGGGCGTCGAAAAGCAGAACTCCCGCACCGTCACCAGCGCGGTACGCGGCATCTTCCGCAGCGACCTTCGTTCCCGTGAGGAGTTCCTCCGCCTGGTGCATGGACGTCCGTTCGAATGAGCGGTCTGGCAGGGCGGCTTGCGGTAGTGACCGGCGCGTCCCGCGGGATCGGTCTCGCGGCAGCGCAGGCGCTTGCCGCCGAGGGCGCCACTGTCGTACGGCTGGCACGGAGTCTCAAGGACGGCACCCGCGATCGCTTCCGGGACGTGGCCTGCGATCTGACTCAGGCCGCGGAAGTCGGTCGGGCCAGCGCACGAATCCTGGGAGATTTGGGTGCACCCCACATCCTGGTGAACAACGCGGGGGCATTCCTGCTGAAGGCATTTGACGCCACCGATCCCGCCGAGCTCGATCAACAGCTCGCGGCGAACCTCAAGGCCCCGTTCCTCGTGGCCAAGGGCTTTCTTCCCGCCATGTCGGGCGCAGGTGATGGATTGGTCGTCACGATCGGCAGCGTCTCGGATCATCATGCCTATCCGGAGAATGCAGCGTATGCCGCGAGCAAGTATGGGCTCCGGGGCCTGCACGAGACGCTCGCCGTGGAATATCGGGGTACCGGAGTCCGGTTTACGCTGATCTCGCCGGGTCCGACAGACACCAGGATCTGGGATCCCATAGACCCCGATCACCGGCCCGGGCTTCCCCGTCGCAGCGAGATGCTGCACCCGGAAGACGTGGGGGCCGCCGTGCTGTTCGCGGCGACCCGGCCGTCGCGCGCTACTGTAGAATGGATCCGTCTCATGCCCACGCCGGCAGGCGGGCGCTGAGCCGTTGCCGAATCCAATCGCGCACTTCTTTCACCTGGACTCCATGAGTCGACTCGTTTGTCGCAGCTTATGGCGCGCAGCTCTTTTGGGAGCAACGCTGTGCCCCTCGGCCCTCTCGGCGCAGGTCAAGCTTCCACCCGTCCCCGATTCGACGGGGTGGGGAGTGCACGTCCTCACCGTCGCGCGAGATCCGCACGGAGGACTCTGGATCGGCACCTACGGGCAGGGTATCCTGCGCCTCCGCCCCGGGGCAAACGCCTGGGAACGGATCCGGAGCGACACCACCCCGACGAGTCTGTCCTGGGATTTCGTTCATGCGTTCGGCTTCGGGAGCCGGGGTGAGATCTGGTACGGTACGGTGGGAAATGGCTGGGGAGTCTCGACCGATGACGGCGCCACGTGGACCAACTGGACGCTTAAGCAGCTCGGCCCCGAATGGCAGTACGTGGCCCCCAATGGCATCGCTACTCGGGGTGATACCGTATGGATCGGCACGGCCGACGGCATTCAGATCACCAGCGACGGCGGCCACCATTGGATCGCGCTCGGCGACAAGACCGGGCCGCCGGCGAAGGGGCCGGCCGATACCGCGTTCGCGATTCTCAACAACGAGTATGTGAAGCGGCTGGGGCTCGATCGCCGGGGGGTCGTGGTTACGACACCCAAGGGGAACGAACTGGTCACGTCCACCGCCGAAGGTTGGGTAAGCCAAGGCCTCCCCACAGCGGCATTTGCTCCCTTGAACCGCATTGTGATCGAAGGGCAGGCCGTGCGCGGCACACCCTGCGGCCTCCGGCTCGCGACCGACACGATGCCGTGCTACACCCGCGCCTCCAAGGCCGCCGATCCGCCTCGCGCTCTGCAGACGACCTGGTTTGCCCGGCCGATCGACCGGTCAGACAACTCCTATATCGACCAGACTTATCGGTACGGCTCGACGATGGGAGGGAACTTCCAGCAGCATCAAGGCGTCGAATTCAACAATCCCGACGGGACACCAGTCCATGCGATCGGCGCCGGCAAGGTGGTCTACGCCGGTCCGGCCGAAGCGGGTGCACTCACCGTTGCCATTCGACATGACACCACGGTGACTGGCGCAGATGGGAAGCTGCGGATCTTTTCCGTCTACTACCACAACTCCTCGCTCGCGGTGAAAGTGGGACAGCGGGTCGCTGCGGGCGCCGTGATCGCCCGCGTCGGCAATACCGGCCGCGCGACGAATGATCACCTCCACCTCGAAGTACACGCATCGCCGACCGACTCGGTTCCCGCCATCGTGGATTCGCTCCAGCGGTTCCCTCCTTATACCACCAATCCCGAGCTCTGGATCGAGCCGCTTCCGGGCACCGGCGTCGTGGCCGGGCAGGTCTTCAACGCCGCAGGGGATCCTATTCCCCAAGCCCGGATCTACGGATTGGTGAAGCCCGAACCGATCGAAACACCGTTCTCCTACGCCGAGACGTACGGTGACAAGGCCCATCCCCATCCATTGTACGGAGAGCATTTCGCGGTGGGCGACGTTCCGCCGGGGGTCTATATCATGGGAACGGAGATCGAGGGGAAGAAGGTCTTTCGCAGGGTGACAGTGGAGGCGGGGAAGCTGAGTTGGGTGGTGTTTAAACCGTAGCGGTAAGCGGTGAGCCACCGCTCACGAACTGGAACCCTCGTGTTCATCGAACTCACCGACCACCTTCGCTGTCCAGCCCCGCACGAGGAGGCTTTCCTCGTGCTCGTACCCTACGAGATGGACGGGCGGATGGTCGTGCGAGGTGTGCTGGGTTGCCCGATTTGCCAGCGTGAGTTCCGGATCAATCGCCGTGCAGCGGTTTTCGAGCTGAATGGGCGCACTGGCGAGGCGGCTCCGGCGGTAACCGCCTCGATCCCAGCAGACGCGATTGTGGCTTTCCTGGGGCTCGAGGGGCCGGGAGGCTACCTGGGACTCTTCGGGGGCGCGTCGGGGTTTGCGGCAGGGCTGGAGACCGCTCTGCCGGGCGTGCACCTGGTGGTGCTCAATCCGCCTGACGCATGGACCAGTTCCCCTTCCGTAAGCCTTCTCCGCGGACCGACGGCACCCATCAAGTCCCGATCGCTGCGCGGGGTGGTGCTGGGCGGTGATATGGGGTCCAACCGGGAGTGGCAGAAGGAAGCGGGTCGGTGTGTGCTGCCCGGCCTCAGAGTCGTTGGAGAGGGGACTCCGCCGCGATTGTCGGAACTGGAGTCCCTGGGCGAAGCAGGAGGTTGGTGGGTGGCGCGAAAGACCTAGCGAGCGGGGCCGCTAGACGTCGTGTGAACCGCCGACCGGCTCCGAATAGAGCGCTTCGATCTGGCTGTGATAGTTCCGCTCCACGACTCTCCGCTTGACCTTGAGCGTCGGTGTCAGCTCTCCCCCTTCGATACTGAAGTCGCGGGCCAGCAGCATAACCTTCTTCGGCATTTCGAAGTGGGCCAGGTCCCGCAACTCCTTTCTCATTTCCCGCTCAATCTTGTCTCCCGACTGAGGAAGCTCGATGAGGCTCGCCTCGTCGGCGAAGGCAAGATTCTTGGCATAGGCCCAGGCCTTCAGGTTGTCCATGTTGGGGACGACCAGCATGATCGGGAACTTGCGCTTGTCTCCGATCATGACCGCGTTCGACACAAACTTGTTGCTCTTGACCCGGTTTTCGATCGGCTGCGGGGCGATGTTCTTGCCCCCGGCGGTGACGATGATGTCCTTCTTGCGGTCGGTGATCTTGAGAAACCCATCGGCGTCGAGCAGTCCGATGTCTCCGGTATGGAACCAGCCATCGGGGTCGATAACCTCTTTCGTCGCATCCGGCTTGTTGTAATACCCTTTCATGATGTGAGGACCGCGGGTCAGGATTTCGCCATCCGAGGCGATTTTCACCTGAACCCCGGGGATCGGCCGGCCCACCGTGCCGAGTTTGAGCTGATCGAAGGTGTTGACGGCGATGACCGGAGAGGTCTCGGTCAAACCGTATCCCTCAAGAATTGGGAGCCCTGCCGCGTAGAAAAACTTCGCGATCTCGGCGGACAATGGGGCTCCGCCCGACACGAAGATTCTGAGCCGTCCCCCTGTCGCCGCTTTCAGCTTGGAGAACACGAGGCGGTCGGCGATTCGCTTCCTGAGGCTCAGGCCTCCAGCGACCGGCCGGTGGGCCAGCGTGTACTCCGCCCAGCGCTCCGCGGTCCGTTTGGCCCAGAAGAAGATCCGGCGCTTCACCGAGGAGCCGGCGAGCGCGCCCTCCAGCACCCGGGCGTAGATCTTCTCGTACAACCGCGGCACCGAGGCGACGATCGTAGGCCGCAGCTCCCTCATCTCGGCCGAGACCGCGTCGACGCTCGAGGCGTAGTTGATGATCACACCGCAATGGAACATGCAGTAGTGGCCCAGCATCCGCTCGAATACATGAGAGAGCGGCAGGAACGACAGGCATTCATCCGACTGGGCATTGAGCGGCACGATGCTCATCGAGGCGACCACGTTGGACGTGATGTTCCCGTGACTGAGCATCACGCCCTTGGGGTCCCCGGTCGTGCCGGAGGTGTAAATCAGGGTGGCGAGATCGTCGGGATCCACCTCCAGCGCCTCCTCGCGCCAGCGCGCATACTTCGCCAGCGCCGCTCGTCCCTTGGCGATCACATCGTTGAAAGAGAGGACGTTCCGCCCGGTCGCATCCTGGTCGATGGCGATTACGTGCCTCAGCGCAGGGGTCACGTCGGGGTACCTGATGGCCAGGACCTTCTCCAGCTGGGCGCGGCTCGACACGATGATGGCCGCGGCGCCCGAATCGCGCAGAAGGTATCCGATGTGCGGCGGCGGGAGTGTGGGATAGATCGGGACGTCCGCACAGCGCGCCGCGAGGCAGGCGAAATCGGTCCAGGCCCACTCGGGCCGATTTTCCGACAACAACGCAACCCGATCGCCGGGGTTGAGCCCCAGCTCGCGGAGGCCGGCAGCGAGGCACTGAACCTGGTCCAGCACGAATCGGTAATCGAAGTCGGTCCACGTCCCGCTGAGCTTGGCCCGCATCGCGACCGAAGTGACCGGGTACCGATCTATCGCACCGAAGAAGATCTCGTTGAGCGTTCGCGGAGAGGTCATTGGAACCTGACAATGAATCGCTGGCCGGAACCTGGGACGGCGGCTTGGCTGGGGCGGAAGGCAAACACCTCCACGATGACGCTATCGGGTTGCACCACGCCATTGGTGCGCCGCAGGGTCACGGCCACCAGCGGTCTTCCGTCGGAGCCGGTCTCGGCGCGGACCGACATTCCGCCGCCCTGGAAGTGCACCAGCCCGAGGCTCGCGAGACTGTCGAAAACCACATAGCTGATCGAGGTAGAGGGTACGCCGCCGGGGGGATTCAGGGTCTGCACGGCGGCGTCGAGCGTGGCTGAAGCGGTGTCGGCGTCAGACACCGTCATCGTGTCGGGGCCGACGAGCGCCAGCGTATCAGATGGGGGATGGACGGTGATCGGAATGAGAGGAGAAAGCAGGCTCCCAACGTAGGCCTGTACTTCGCCCGCCCCGGTCAGGCTGTCGGTGGTGAGCAGCCCGATCGAATCCACCATCGTCAACAGATTCGGATCCCGTGAGCGCCAGTAGACCGGCTCGTTGACCACATCGCCGTTCTTGTCCAGGGCCTGGGCGACCAGGATGAGCGTGTCGCCCGGCTCTACCGCGGCATCGGCCGGCACGATCACCTGGATGGCGATCACCCCGTTCCCGGTGCTCGTCACATCGCTGCAGGCCAGCACGCCGAGCATCGCCGCGACGTGGCGGAACTGTCTCACGAAGACTCCGAGGCCGCTTCCGTCTCGATTTCCCGTAACGCTCCTTCGGCGTGCTGCACCCAGCGGTCAGCGTCGGGGCCCTTGGGCGGCCGGGCGAGAAAGGCCCGCAGATGCTGGGCGGCTTCGGGAAGGTCGCCCTTGGCTTTGAGGCGGAAGGCGAGCCCATAGTGGGCGCCCGAGAGGCTCCCATCGAGTTGCAGGGCCCGGCGATAAAAGCGGATCGCTTCCTCTGGCTGGCCCGTCTTGGTGAAGGCGATGGCCATGCTCTGGAGAATTCGAGGATCGTTGGGGTTGTCACGGAGGGCAAGCCGATAGGACGTCAACGCGGCCTCGAAGTCGCCCTGACGCTCGAGCGCCATTGCCTCATTGAGGTAGTCCAGACGTTGGGGTCTGAGAGCCTCCGACTTCCCGCTGCCGAACAGCCGCCGCCAGAAGCTCATCGCGTCAGACGGATCCTTGAGGAAAGCGGTGAGGAGAAAGGAGTTGGGCGTGCTTCCGTAAGATAGTCCCCGCAGAAAAGTGCCGCAACGCGGTTGATGGGTCGGTAGTGCACCAGTAGGTTACTGGTCCACGGCGGCACTACGAGGCGAAAGACGATCTGCTCATGAAGCCATCCATCTCACCGGTCCCTCGCGGGGTTCTCGAGGTTGATTGGGCCTTCTTCGGCGAAATCTGCCGCGCCCTCGCTCTCAAGGTGGCGCGGGAGTTCGATCCCGAGGTGGTGCTGGGGGTGGCCAAGGCCGGCGTGATCCCCGGTGTGGTGGTTGCCTCGATTCTGCAGCGCGAGTTCACCTCAATGGTGGTTACCCGCAGGGACGAAGGTGAAGAACCGGTGCTCATCGCCGGGCCTCCTTCCACCATCCGGGGCCGGCGGGTCCTCATCGTGGATGAGACCTGCGATACCGGCAGCACCATGAAACTGGCGCTGAGCGAAGTCCGCGCGCTCAAGCCAGCAACGGTCAAGACGGCAGTCTCTTTCAAGACCGGACCATACCAGCCTGACTACTTTGCTTTCGAGTCCGAGAACTTCATCATCCTGCCCTGGGATCGCGAAATTATTCAGGGAGGTGAGCTGGTAGTGCGGCCGGAATACGTGGGAAAGCTTCGAGAAGGTCGATAACGCGTCGAGCCTCGAGTCTCTGCCTCCGGCCTGGGTGATTTCCCGGCGCCTGAGGTGGACGGCTTGAGGCTTAGTGTCACCTGCCTCCGATCACGACCTCGAGAATGCATAACCGCCTCGCCGACGCCATCGCGTCTTCGCGCGCCGACTACACCGAAATCCGTCTCGAGCGCTCCTGGCTTACTGCTGTCGCCTACCGGGGCAGCCGCCTGGAGGGAGCCAACAGCAGCCTCGACCTGGGTGGGTTCGTCCGCTGCATGTCGAGGGGGTACGGGTGGGGTGCCGTGTCTTTCAACGGCCTGGACCACCTCGACGCGATGGTCGCCCGGGCTCATGAGCTTTCGCTCGCGGTTCGGCTGGATCAGCCCATTCGGCTGGCCGAGCTGCCCGCCCGGCGTGATGATGTGCGGGCCGATCTCGACGGCGATGTCCGGGGGATCAGCCTGGCCGAGAAGAAGCAACTGCTGGAGCGACTGAACCAGGAAATGCTCGCGGTGGACCGCCGGATCGTGGACACCCAGGCCGCCTATCGCGATGAAGTCACTGAGTACTGGTTCGCCAACTCCGACGGAACCATGCTTTACGAGCTTCGGCCCGACGTGACGCTCTCGGCCGTGGCTCTGGCGCGTGACGAAGGCGTCGTCGAGCGCGGTCTCGAATCCATCGGAGTGCGCGGTGGCTGGCGCTCGGTTCAGGAATGCGATCAACTCTTTCGTACCGCGGCCCGCCGCGCAATCCAGCTGCTCACCGCTCCGCGAGTCCGTAGCGGCACCTACCCGGTGGTGCTGGATCCCCGGCTGGCTGCCATTCTGGTTCACGAAGCTATCGGGCACATGAGCGAAGCCGACGTGATCGCCGATAACGCCGAGGCCCGGGCGATGATGACCCTGGGACGGCGGTTCGGCTCCGAGCTGCTGACCGTGGGTGACGATGGCAGCGCGGCCGGCCTCCGTGGTTCACTCCCCTATGACGACGAGGGCACGCCTACGCAGAACACCCTCCTTATCCAAAACGGCGTGCTGGTAGGCCGGCTCCACTCCCGGGAGACCGCCGCGAGGATGAACGAACGTCCCACCGGAAATGCCCGCGCGGTTTCCTTCCGCCATGCACCGATCGTCCGGCTCACCAACACGTACATCGCGAACGGCCGGGGAAGCCTGGATGACCTGCTCAAGGGTGTCCGGTTCGGGGTCTATTGCTGCGACGCGCTGGGCGGCCGGAGCCACCTCGAAAACTTTTCCTTCACTTCGGGCTACGGCCACATGATCCGGGACGGCAAGCTGGCCGAGCTGGTCAGACCGGTCGTTTTGGCGGGGAACCTGTTTAAGACGCTGGATCGGGTGGACTCCGTAGCCGGGGACTTCCGCTGGAACCAGCTCGGCGGAGGCTGTGGGAAGGGAGGCCAGGTGCCGCTTCCGGTAGCCGAGGGCGCGCCCCACATCCGGTTGTCAGAGGTCGCTGTAGGTGGTGGCCAGTGATCGGGACGCTGCTGGAGCGCGCTGCGCGCCGGACTCAGGCAGCCGATCTCACCCTCAAGTCCGACGAGACTCTCACCCTCGGCTTCGACGGCGGCCGACTGAAGTCGGCCGGGAGACTGCAGGAGCGCGGAGTGAATCTTCGCGTCGTGGCCGGTGGCCGGATGGGTTTTGCCGGTACCACGGACACCGAGCCCGAGCCGCTGCTGGAGATGGCGCTCGCGTCGGCTGCGGTGGGAGAAGAGGTGAAGATCGAGTTGCCGCGCCCGCAACCGCTCCCGCAGGTTACCACTCACTATCCTCGCGCAGCTGTGGCGACGCTCGAGGAACTCGCCCAATTGGGACAGGGCATTCACGATCGTCTCGTCCGGGATGGGTGCCACGTCCGCGTCTCGGTCGAGCGATCGGTCGGCTCGGTCAGAGTGGCGAATACTGCTGGGGTAGATGCCGGGTACGACGTGTCGTCGGTCTGCCTCGGCGCGGAGCTGGTCCGGATCCGCGGGGATGATGTGCTCACGATTCGTGAGTATTGGGCCGGCGGCGACCTCCCGGGCAATGCGGATCTCGAGTGGCTGGCAGGTGGAATACTACAGCGATTGGAATGGGCCGAGCGGACGGCCGAGTCGGCACCAGGTGCACTAACGGTCTGCTTTACGCCGAACGGCGCCGAAGCGCTTCTGCTTCCGCTGCACGCGGCGCTCCAGGGCAAGGCGCTCCTGCACGGTGTCTCCCCGCTCATGGTCCGAGGCCGTGCCATCACCTTTGCCTCGAGTTTCTCGCTCACCGACGATCCGCTGCTGGACGGAAGGCCGGGCTCAAGGCCAATAGATGATGAAGGAGTAGTGAGCCGCCGCACACCCCTGGTCCACCAGGGGAACGTGCAGGAGTTCATCTACGACCTCGAATCGGCGGGGCGGGCCGGCACTCCGCCTACTGGCCACGGCCGGAGAACGATCTTCGGAAAGCCTCAGGCCGCGTTCAGCAACCTCATCGTGACTCCGGGCGAGTATTCGCTTCCCAATCTGCTCGGCCTGATCTCCAGCGGCGTGCTGGTGGACCGGCTCCACGGCGTGGGGCAGGGCAACTTGGTGAGCGGCACCTTCGCGCATCAGATCGCGACGGCGTATCGGGTTGAGAACGGTGAAGTCGTCGGCAGGATTGCGAGCGGCACCGTGGCAGGGAACGCCTATGAGCTGCTGGGACGGATTACGACCTTGGGACGGGATGCACCGTGGCGGGGGAGTACCTCGGTGCCGGCGATGCTGGTGGAGGGGGTGACGGTCTCCTGATCAGAAGAGATAGATCCTGACCAACCGGTACACTCCGTACAACGTCGCCAGACCGATCAACACGATCACAACTTCCCGCAACAGGTTCAGAAACCTCCGATTCCCTGCCGCGGGGTCGTGATCGACGCGTCTATTGCTGCGAATGTTGTACGCGCACATCGGTACTTCCCCGCACTACGGTCCCCCGCTCAGCCCTCGATTCCCAGGGCCTCATGGTAGGAATGTCCCTCGGCCATCCGATCGTAGAGCACCTGCAGGGTTTCCGGCGCTCCCGCGAGAAAGCGGCAGCGGTCGTCACCCTTGGAGAGGCACTCGACTTCCATCACGCCGAGCGTGGAATTGGACACCCGGCCTAGGACGTCGGCCAGCATACCGCTGGAGAGATGACAGGAAGGGTACTGGGCTCCGGCTGACACGTCTGCCTCGGACCAGTCGGAGGAGTCGAGAGCGATGACCGCCTGGGCGATAGGAGCCACGGTGAGCGTGCCCCAACCGGTTTCCCGGAAAAATCCCGAGAGGGTCTCGCCGAGGTGGCGAACATCGAGCCCGGCCGGGGAGTCGATGCCATAGCGACCCGCGAGCCAGCCGCGATAGGCCTGATAGACCGCCTCTCCACCGGCAAATCCGGCTTCCTGGAGGTATGCCGCTGTCTGAAGCCCGGTGTCACGCTCCAGGCTGGCGCGAAGCTGGTGCAGACTCCGCCGGCTCAGGGCGAGACAGTTGGGCGAGACGAGGAGTGCGGTGGCGGTCATTGGACGAGCCGCGATTAGGGTTGGCGCAAAGTAGGAATGTCGGGGGTGGTACCGCAAGGTCGGTGGCCGCAAGTGACTCAATTGCCAATTTTTATTTGCAATTTTCAAATTTGCAATTTTCAATTTTCAGTTATCAATCCCCCCAATCCTCCTCAGCAACTCGGCTTCATCAATCACCTCGATCCCCAGGCTCCGGGCCTTCTCCAGTTTGCTCCCCGCTTCCTCTCCCGCTACGAGCGCATCGGTCTTCTTGCTTACACTGCCCGTCACATGTCCACCGGCGTGTTCGATCAGGCTCGCCGCCTTCTGACGGCTCAGGGTCGGTAAGGTCCCGGTCAATACAAAGGTCTTGCCGCTCAGGGGTCCTCCAGCGGCGACCGCGCCCGCTTCGACCATCGGTAACCCTGCCTGCTGCAGCCGCTCGATGAGCGAGCGATTGCGCGGCTCGGCAAAGAAGCTCACGACCGCCTCGGCTATCGTCGTTCCGACGCCGGGGACGCTGTTGATCTGATCGGCCGAGGCGTTCGTCAGCGCTTCCATGCTGCCGAAGCGCCTAGCGAGAAGCTGGGCGACGTTCTTCCCGACGTGGCGGATCCCGATGCCGAACAGCACGATGGAGAGAGGGCGGTCCTTCGATGCGGCGATCGCCGCCACCAGCTGGTTGGCGGATTGTTTGGCGAAACGGTCCAGCTCAACCAGCCGCTCCGCGCTGAGCTGGTAGAGATCGGAGACGTCCTGGATCAGTTTGGCATCGAGCAACTGGCGAACCCGTTCATACCCCAGCCCCCGGATATCCATTGCATCACGGGAAGCGAAGTGGACGATCCCTTCGAGGACTCGGCCCGGGCAGGTGGCATTGGGACAGTAGCGCATCGCCTCGTCGGGCGGGCGCTCCACCGGTGTCCCGCAGTCCGGGCACTTGTCCGGCATTCGGAAGGGCTGCTCCGATCCGTCCCGCCGCTCGCGGATCGGTCCGATGATTTGGGGAATCACCTCGCCGGCCCGCATGATCTCAACCCAATCTCCGATCCGGATGTCCTTTTGCTCGATCAAGTCCTCGTTGTGGAGTGTCGCGTTGGAGACCGTTACTCCTCCCACCTCCACCGGTTCGAGCCTGGCGTAGGGATTCAGCGCCCCGGTCCGACCCACATTGATCCTGATTTCGAGCAGTCTGGTCACCGCAACCTCGGGAGCGAACTTCCGGGCGATGGCCCAGCGAGGTTCCCGTCCTCCCACGATGCCGAGCTCCTGGTGCAGGACGAGGCGATCAACTTTCAAGACGATGCCATCGGCCTCGAAGGGCAGGGAGCGGAGTAACTGCTCCTTGCTGTCGGCTTCCTGTTGCGCTTCCTCAAGTGTTTTGTGCCTCTGGCGGTGGGGTTCCACCGGGAAGCCCCAGGCCTCGAGCGCCTCGAGGATCTCCCACTGAGTCGCAGCCGTGAACTTTCCTTCGATAACCTCGACATGGAAGGCGAACATCCGGAGGCGGCGTCGCTTGGTAGTCCGCGAGTCGAGCAACTTGAGCGTGCCGGCTGCCGTGTTGCGCGGGTTCGCGTAGAGAGGCTCTCCGGCTTCCTCCTGCTCCCGGTTGAGGCGCTCGAACGCCTGGCGCGACATGTAGACCTCGCCGCGCACCTCCATTAACGCCGGATGACCGGATCCCTTCAGAATGAGCGGCACCTCGGGGATGGTCTTGAGGTTCGCAGTGATCACCTCTCCCACCAGGCCGTTACCCCGGGTTGCGCCGCTCACGAAACGGCCTCCCTCGTAGGTCAGGCTGACCGCGGCGCCGTCGATCTTGATCTCGGTGGTATATCCGCCGGCTTTTACTTCGGGCGTGATGCGGACGTTTCTGGTCTCCCAGGCCTCGAGCTCCTCATTGGTGAACGCATTGGCGAGGGAAAACATGGGCCGGAGGTGGGCGTGCTTGGCGAGCGCCGAGGCGGGCTCGGCCCCCACTCGCTGGGTCGGACTGTCCGCGGTGCGCAGCTCGGGGTGGGTCTGCTCCAGCTCCTGCAGCTCGCGGAGCATTCGATCGTACTCGGCGTCGCTGATTTCCGGCGCGTCGAGAACGTAGTAGGCCTGGTTGGCGCGATCGAGGGCTTGGCGAAGTTCGTCGGCGCGGGCGGCGGGCGTCATTGGCGAGTGGTGCGGGCGAACGGGCAAGCAGGTAGTAGGGAGTAGGGAGTAGGGGTGTAGGGAGTAGGGGGTGAGCGGGAAAGTTCGGGTCTGCGCCCAACTCCCTACAACCCACGACCTACTCCCGCTAGCCTAGCGGGCTGCCGCCTCCTGTCCGAGCACCGTCAGGGCCACTCCCACCAAACGCTCGATCTCCTCCG
>Ga0207674_10002008_pt1 | contig 25832 bp, 22 predicted proteins | sample KBSCornC72_FD_184303 | JGI IMG/M metagenome (GOLD analysis project Ga0207674, IMG submission 184303) | Corn rhizosphere microbial communities from Kellogg Biological Station, Michigan, USA - KBS Corn C7-2 (SPAdes) (version 2) | ecosystem: Host-associated > Plants > Roots > Rhizosphere > Soil ...
ATTACCGGCGGTGATGGGTTTGGTGGAGTAGCGGATTTCGTAACGAGACGCCCTGCCCGTCGCACCGTCATCGCCGCTCGCGATCCACGCCAGCGTGACCGCGTTGGAGGCCGTCGCCTGCACGCCCAGACCCGCCACCGCTGCCGGGGCTGTGGTGTCGATCGTTGACATCAGGCGCTGAAGGTTGACGCGTCCGCCCGTCGTCACGCGGCCCTCGAGCGACGGAAGCTTGTCCACCGACGCATACAGCGCCGCTTTCATATCCTGATCCGTCATGAACGGTGCGCGCGACCACAACAAACAGGCCGCTCCCGACACCAGCGCGGTCGACATCGACGAGCCCGAGAGCCTCACGTAGCGGTTGCCGGGAAACGTGCCGATGATGTCGTAGCCGGGCGCCGCGATGTCCACGGTGTTGCGGCCATAATCGGCGAACCATGCCAGCGCGTCGTTGCGGTCGGTGCTCGTCACCGCAATCACATTGGGTAGATCGTAGCCGGCGGGATACGTGGGATACAGGTCGGTATCGGAGGTGTCGTTTCCCGATGACGCGATGATGAGCACACCATGATCGGCGGCGTCGGCCACCGCGTCGCGCAGCGCGTTGGAGTACAGGAAACTTCCCCAGCTGGTGTTGAGCACCTTGACGCCAAGTCGAATGGCGTACTGGATGGCGGCGATGGCGTCGGACGTGGCGCCCGAGCCGCTTGCACTCAGAAACTTGAGCGGCACAATGCGGGCCGACCAGCACACGCCGGCGACACCTTTGCCGTTGTTGCCGGGCGCAGCGATCAATCCCGACACGTGCGTGCCGTGACCGTTGTCGTCGTTGGGATCGTTGTCGCCATTGCGAAAATCCCAGCCGTGGACATCGTCGGCGTATCCGTTGCCGTCGTCGTCGAAATTATTGCCGGGGATTTCGTTCGGGTTGGTGTAGACCACGCCGGCCAGGTCTTCGTGATCGAACTCAATGCCGCTGTCGATCACTCCGATCAGGACGGGAGTGCCCGGTGTTGTCGTCCAGGCTTCCGGACCGTCCATATCCGCGTCGGGCTTGCCCGAGGGCCGGCCCGAGTTCTGCAGAGACCACTGCTGGCCGAACTGCGGATCGTTGGGATAGACGGCGGTGGCGTACACGAGATAGTCGGGCTCGACGAGCTCGACACGCGGATCGCGCCGAAGCTTTTCCATTGCTTCGGCGACCGGCACACTGCCGATGTCCCACACTTCGGTACCGATGCGGTCGAAGCGCTTCTCCACGCGCGCGGAGAACGCGCTGCGAACCTGCGCCGCATCCGTGGCCGGAAGCGCGGGCTTGAGCTTGACGATGATGCGGCCGGAGGCGTAGCCGGCGCTCGATGGAGTGACGGGAGGGGACGCCGGTGGCGAAGCCAGCGCGGCGAGAGCTGCGACGAGCAGACCAGCCGACAACGCACCGCACAAGAGGAAGCGCTTCATGTCGATCCCCTGTCATGGGGCGAAAATGAAAAGCATTCCGGCGCTGACGCGCCGGTGGTCGGCTACAATCGAACGTACTCGAAATCGAGCGGGCGTCCGTTGATGCCGTGCTGCGGCGGCGCGATCCAGTTCGCAAACTTGCCGCGCTCGGTCACCAGAATCTGCACGCTCTTCACGTAATCACGATCGGCGCGGGTGGGGAGAAACTCGCCGCGACGCGATTCAAACTCGTCTCTGGAGACCATGTCGCCGTTGGGATCGAACTGGCCTTTCGAGTAGGTTCCCACCAGGCGGTGGAAACGTACCGAGGGCAGCTTGATGCGCAGTTTCGAATCTTCGTTCTCGAGAATCTTGTTCCAGCGGGCAACGGCGCGCTCGCAGTCCTCGATATAGGCGTCGCGCAGCACCGCGTTCATGGCGCGGCGCACCGGGATCTCGTGGTCGACGACATGCCCGCGGTCCTCGTCCATGATGGCGTACTGGTAGGCGCCTTCCCTGGCTGTGGCATCCGGGTAGAGCTTGCGGTTGGCCTCGTTGAAGCGTCCCTTCAAACCGTGCGCGAAGTACGCCGCGGCATTGCTCGAATCTTCGTTGCCGAACAGATCGAGCGACACCGAGAACCAGTAGTTGATGTAGCGCTGGATGATGTCGAGCGGAATGCCGCCGTGCGGACGCACATCCTCGCTCTCGTTCTCGCGCATGAGCTGTGCGGTGCGCCGGATGGTGCGCGCGAGGCCGGTCTCTCCCACGAAGAGATGGTGCGCTTCTTCGGTAAGCATGAAGCGCGTGGTGCGCGAGAGCGGCGTGAAGGCGCTCTCCGCCAGCGACCCCAACTGGTACTTGCCGTCGCGATCGGTGTATGTCGCGAAGCAGAAGAAGTCGAGCCAGTCATCGATGGGATCATTGAACGTGGAAAGCAGCCGCGGTGAATCGGCGTCACCCGAGCGGCGCTCGAGCATGTCCTCGGCTTCGTCGCGTCCGTCTTTTCCGAAATACGAGTGCAGGAGGTACACCATCGCCCACAGGTGGCGCGCTTCCTCCACGTTCACCTGGAAAAGGTTGCGCATGTCGTAGAGCGACGGCGCGGAAAGCGCCAGACGGCGCTGCTGTTCCACCGAGCCCGGCTCGGTATCGCCCTGCGTCACGATCAGGCGGCGCAATTCATTGCGATGCTCGCCGGGAACTTCCTCCCAGCACTGGGCTCCGATGTAATCACCGAAGTGGATGTTCCTCTCGCCTTTGACGGGAGCGAGAAAAATTCCCCAGCGGTATTCGGGCATGCGCACGTAGTCGTACACGGCCCAACCCGATGAATCGACGCTCACCGCCGTGCGCAGAAAAATGTCGTTGTCCTGGTGCACAACCGGACCCTGGTCGCGCCACCACTCGAGAAACTGCGGGTGCCAGCGCTCGAGCGCGCGCAGGAGCTTGGGGTTTTCCTTGAGCCCCACGTTGTTCGGGATGAGATCGCGATAGTCCATGGTTAGACTCTGCTCCAGTCAAACTCAGGTGAGTGCGGTTTGCCGTACGACGTCAGCGCGCCATGCTCGCCGACGGCGTTGGGGCGGGTGAAGATCCAGTTCTGCCACGCCGACAGGCGGGCATAGATGCGGCTCTCCATCGTCTCCGGTCCTACAAAACGAAGATTGGCTTCCATGCCGGTGAGCGCGTCGGGCGACAGCGCGCGACGGCCCTGGATCGTCATGCGGACTTCGTCGTCCCAATCGATGTCGTCGATAGCCTCCGTGACCAGTCCCAGCTCCTGGGCGCTCGACGCATCCAACAACTCTCCGGCGCGCGCTGTCGCGCGCGTTACTGCGTCCGGTGAACCGTAAAAGCGGTTCTGAAGACGTGTCAAACCATGCGCCATCGGGAATGTTCCGGCGTTGAGCGCCGACAACGCGATCGCGTTGTTTTTCTCCTCCAGCATGAACGAACGGTCGCTCGCGAGCGTGATCTCGAAAAGGCTCCCGGCAAAGCACGAGCCGGGAAGAATCACGGCAAACAACGTGCGCGCGGTGACATCGAGCATTTTCAGAGTGCGCGCCTGCTGCAGCAGCACCTCGCGCACGAACCAGTGGTCCTTGCGCCCGGCCAGCGCTTCGTCGAGCGCGAGCACCGCGGAAGGATCGCCTTCGCTCTCGAACGTGATCAAACCGATCTGGGGGTAATTGAAACGCAGCTCGAGAATGGCGCGACGAAGCTCTCTCCACATCCGTAGTGCGTACCACCCCGCCCCACGCGCAGTTGGATCCGAGGGAATGCTTGCATCCTCGGCGCGCGGTCCTTGAATCAGAATGCGTGCGGTTCGTTCGTCCGGTTTGGTCTCGACCGTGACATAAGTGAAGCGCAACGTATCACCGTCGATGTTCGGTTCAACATCATCAAGCTCAATTCCGCGCGCCTCGTTTCCGGTACCCGCGAGAGATTTGACACGCGCGCGGATTTCTTCCGAATAAGTCGAGCGCGGGTGCACGAAATCGACCAGGCCCCAGTCGAGCGCCTTCTTGGCCTTGGCGCCTTCGGCGATGGTGCAGAAGGCATCGGCGAGATCGCGCCGCACTTTGCGTTTGTCGACGAGGCGTGTGAGGCCGCCGGTTCCCGGCAGCACGCCGAGCAGCGGCACCTCCGGAAGGCTCACCGCGGAGTTGCGATCATCGATGAGGTGAATCTCGTCGCACGCGAGTGCCAGCTCGTAACCGCCGCCCGCCGCCGCGCCGTTGAGTGAGGCAACGTACTTCTGTCTGCTCTTCGCCGTCGCCTCTTCTATATTGATGCGCGTCTCGTTGGTGAACTTGCAGAAGTTCACCTTGTGCGCGTGCGTCGAGGTGGAAAGCATGAAAATGTTGGCGCCGGCACAGAACACCTTGTCGTGCGCGCTCTCGATCGCGACCACCGACACTTCGGGATGCTCGAAGCGCAGGCGCGTCACCGCGTCGTCGAGCTCGATGTCGACGGCGAGGTCGTACGAGTTCATCTTGAGCTTGTAGCCCGGACGCAGCCCGTCGTCTTCACTGACCTTCATGCGCAACCACGCCACCGGTCCCTCGATGTCGAGCTTCCAGTGGTGGTAGTGCGCGGGGCGCGTGGTGAAGTTGACTCGCTGCGTGCTGGTGTTGGTTTCCATGTGCTAGCTCACCTTGATGACGATCTTGCCCAGCGTCCTGCGCGCTTCCATGGCGCGGTGTGCCTCGGCCGTGTCCTTCATGTCGTACACGGCGCTCACGACGGGGCGCATTTTTCCTTCGAAAATCAGTTTGAGCGGCGCCATCAGCTCGTTGCGGGACCCCATGGTGGACCCGATCACCTCGAGCTGGCGGTAGAAGATGTGCCGCAGGTCTTCCTCGGGATTATACCCTGTCGTCGCGCCGCACGTCACGAGGCGCCCGCCCCGCATCAGGCATTGCAGGCTCTTGGCCCACGTGGCTTTACCTACGTAATCCACCACCACGTCCATGCCCCGGCGGCCGGTCAGCTCCCGGACCCGCCGCGCCACGTCTTCCTTTTCTCCGTTTATCAATACGTCGGCGCCGAGGCTCCGGCAAAGCTCGAGCTTCTCCTCGGTGCTGGCCGCGGCGAAAACGCGCGCCCCGGCCGCTTTGGCGATCTGGATGCACGCGATCCCTACGCCGGCCGAAGCGCCGTGGATGAGCACATCCTCGCCGGCCCGGAGCCGTCCACGGGTGATCAGCATGCGCCAGGCGGTGACGAACACGAGGGGCACCGAGGCGGCATCTTCGAACGTCATTGAATCCGGGAACGGAATCGCGTTCTCGGCCGGGAGCACGATCTGTTGGCAGGTGGTGCCGCTGGTGTGCTCGCCGACAAGCTTGAACTGGATGCACATCGACACGTCGCCGCGCTGGCAGAACTCGCACTTGCCGCAGGTGAGCGACGGATTCATGAGCACACGGTCGCCCACCGCATGCGTGGTGACGCCCGCGCCGAGCTCGCTCACCACACCCGAGGCATCGCAGCCCGGAATGTGCGGAAGCTCGAGCTTCACGCCCGGAAGCCCGCGCCGCAGGAAACAATCAATGTGGTTGAGCGACGATGCGCGCACATCGATGCGCACCTGTCCGGGACCGAGTGCCGGCGCCGGACGTTCCCCCAGGGTCAGCACTTCCGGGTCGCCGTGCTTCTCGAAGTAGATTGCCTTCATGCTCAGGCAGCGGTGCGAAAACGTTCGAAGCGCTCGCGCCATGCGTCGGGTATGGCGACGGACGTGAACGTGTCGTTGTCGATGGCGACGGTCTTGATGGTGGCGCGCGCGCTCAGCACGTCATCGGGCACACGGTGGAGCTCGTAGCGCAGAGTGAGCGACTTCCTGCCCACTTCGACGACTTCGATCTCTACGCGGGCACGATCACCGTAGCGCAGCGGCGCGAGAAACTCCGACTCCACGCGCACGCTCGGAAATCCGATCTTCTCTTTCAGCACCAGATCGGGATAGGAAACGCCGAGCGCCTGGCGGAACCATTCTTCGAAGGCCTGGTGGAAATAATGAAAGAAACGCGGGTAGTAGACGACACCCGCCTGGTCGATCTCACCGAAGCGCACGGGCAGCTCGGTCGCGAACTTCATGCGGTGTACGCTGTGTCCGCACGTGCCGCGAGAATGAAATCGCTTTCGGTGAGACCGTCGATCTTGTGCGTCCAGATCGTGAGCGTGACCTTGCCCCAGCCCAGATGAATATCCGGGTGGTGCCCTTCGCTCTCGGCGATGGCACCCACGCGATCGGTGAACGCGAGCGCCTCTTTGAAATCGGGGAACTCGTACGATTTCTCGAGGTGATGCTCCTCGACCACGCGCCAGTTACCGCCGAGCTGCGAAGCGAGATCACGCAGCGCCTGCGCCTTGAGCGGCGGAACGCCGCCCATGCACGGCACGCAATGTTTCTGGGCCAGCTCCGTCATGTCCCACCTACTTCGCGTCCTTCATGCGGCGCGCGACTTCGTCCCAGTTCACCACGTTCCAGAACGCGGCCACATAGTCGGGTCGCTTGTTCTGGTACTTGAGGTAGTAGGCGTGTTCCCACACGTCGAGGCCGAGAATCGGCGTCAGCCCTTCGGAGAGCGGCGAGTCCTGGTTGGGCGTCGAGGTGACGGTGAGTCCGCCGTCCTTCTTCACCGAGAGCCACGCCCAGCCGCTGCCGAAGCGCGACTTGGCCGCGGTCTCGAACTGCGTCTTGAACGTGTCGAAGCTGCCGAAGGCCTTGTCGATGGCAGCGGCGACATCGCCCGACGGCTTGCCGGCGTCTTTCTTGAGCACGGTCCAGAACAGCGTGTGGTTGGCGTGGCCGCCACCGTGGTTACGAATGACCGGGCGGATGTCCTCGGGCACGGCATTGAGGTTGCCCAAGAGCTCCTCGACAGACTTGCTCGCCAGGTCGGGGTGTTTTTCCAGCGCGGCGTTGGCGTTGTCGATGTAGGCCTGATGGTGCTTGGTGTGATGGATCTCCATCGTCTTGGCGTCGATGTGCGGCTCCAAAGCGTCATACGCATAAGGGAGCGGCGGCAGTTTGAAAGGCATGGGACGACTCCTTCAACGGGGGTATGGTTGAAAGCAGAATTGTGAAGCAACGGAATGATACGCGCGGACTTGGCCCGCGTCAAAGGCAAACAAAAAGGGCGCCCGCAACGCTGCCAGCGCCCTTCGCGAAGCATGTGTAACCGGCGCTACACGGTAAACGATTCGCCGCAACCGCAGGTGGCTTTCGCGTTCGGATTCGAAAACACGAAGCCTTTCCCGTTGAGTCCGGTGGTGTAGTCCAGCGTAAGACCAAGCAGGAAGAGTTTGCTCTTCTTGTCGACGGCGATGCGGACGTCCCCGCTCTGGATGACAAGGTCGGTGTCCGACGCGGCGTCATCGACGGAAAGATTGTACATCAGACCCGAGCAGCCGCCGCCCTTGACCGCCACGCGCAGGTAGGCGCTGTCGATCGTCTTGTTCTCGGCGAGGATGCAGTCGCGAATCGCCTGCACGGCACGATCCGTTACGGTAATCATCGGCTTTGAGCTCCCTTAGATGGCCTGGTTCGGGCCCGGCGGGGCCATTTCCCAGCGCTCGGACGTTGTATACTGTTGTCCCTCCGGCGGATGCATACACTGCGCCGGAAAAGCTCCTCTATTATATGTATGACGGGCCTCGCCTGCAAGCCGGACCGGGCCCACGAAACCACGGCACGAGTGGCCGCACTCGCTGTATAATTGTTCCGTCCACCAGCTTTCCTTTGACCACCCCGGGAGGAACAAACTCAATGTTTCGTGCAGTTTTGGGCGCGTTGCTCGTAGTTTGCGCGAACGTCCCCGCCCACGCCGGCGGGCGCGTGTTCGTGGTTTCGAAGGGCCGCGCGGCCCTGCAGGTCTATGACGCCGACAAGGGCACCATGGAGTTCGAGGTCAAAGCAGCCGGCGAGCCGCACGTGGTGGCGGTCTCGGCGGACGGAAAACACGCCTATATTGGCGACGCCAAGGGTGTCAAGAACACCATCCAGGTCATCGACGTCGATCAGCGCACCGTCTCCCAGACGCTGAATCTCTCTCCCTATATCCAGCCCCACGGACTGGTGCTGTCGCACGACAACTCCAAACTCTACGCGACGTGCGCGCCCAATCGCGCCGTGGTGGAAATCGATCTCGCGGAGATGAAGGTGTCGCGCGTATTCAAGTTCAGTGTGGATTCGGTCGAGAATATCGCGATCACACCCGACGAAAAGTTGATCTTTGCGTCGAGCTCGTTCGACGGATCGCTCCCCGTGCTCGACGTGGCCAAGGGCGAGATGGAACGAATGATCATGAGCGGCAACAATCCCGAAGGTCTCGCGGTGTCGCCGGATGGAAAGGAATTGTGGGTGGCGAACCGTGTGTCGCAGACCATCGCCGTGATCGACATCGCGTCGCGCCGGCGCGTCGCGCAGCTGCCGTGCATCGGCAACCCGATGCAGGTGTATTTCAACGGCGACGGCAGCCAGGTGATTGTCACCCTCGCCGTGGCCGATCGTCTCGCCATTTTCAGCCGCGCCAAGCGCGCGGAGACGACGCGCTTCGAAGTGGGAGACTTCCCCGTGTGCATGGCGTTCGGCGACACCGACAAGATCGGCTACGTTGCCTGCAGCGAAGGCGCCAGTGTTTCGGTGGTGGACCTTGCCGCGCACAAAGTGCTGCGCACGTTCTCGTGTGGCGCGGATCCCGAGGGAATCGCGTACTCGAACAAGTAGCTCTTCCGTTATTGTCTTCCGCGGCCGGCGTTGCTCTCGTGGCGACGCCGGCCGTCGTATTTGTGACGGTTGCGCCCAGACCGTGGCTTTTTCCAGCCGGGTCTATTGTCTTCTCCAGAATGGCTGCATGACGTGCTTCCCCATTGTCCGCTCTGCCGCGAGCCGGTTGTGTGCGCCGCACATCAGCCGCAGATTCTCCGGGTGGTGTGTTCCTCCTGCCGCGAACGGTTTGATGTGATCGAGCTGGAGATTTTTCCGGCACTGGCATCGCGTTCCATCTGCTGCGACGAAAGAGCACTGTCCTGCGTCTCTCACAAAGACCAGGTCCCGGACTTCATCCGGAATGTGTCGGGATTGGGTGGAATCGCACTCCCAACGTTGGGACTCAAGACATGCTGATCCGTTTTTCGCTTCGCGCCGCGCGTGTCTCGCCGCCGGACTGTGGCGATTGCGATACTCAGCCAGCACTCGTCGCATGACATCGGCGATGTTCTGCTCTCCACCATCCGGCATCAAATTCCGGACTTCCTCGAAGAGCTTCATGAACTCCTCGTCGGCCAGGAACTGCACATATACCTTTTCCTCCATGGGCTGACGCCACTCCTCCGGGAGGGACCGCCTGCACTGCCGCCCAAAGAACTCGGCATCGGCGTTCTTCGGAGCCGGCACCGGCACCTGCACGAAATGAAACCGATCACGCAGCGCCACCGGGGGCCGATACTCGGAGACCACACGTTCGATCTCCCGATGACTCACGCCCCGAATGCGGGGCAACATTTCATCTTTGTTGTCGTCCGTCAGAATGCCTTCGATGAGCGCCGCCATTCCGACACTCAGCTCGCGCGCTCTCAACATGCCGAATACTTCCGGATGTCGATACGCACAGCGTGCGGCCTGGATCCGGCGGCCAGCGCCCGATCGTGAGTACCCGAGCTTGCGTACGCAGTAGTCGAGTACCGAGCTGTAGCCCATCTCGAGGAACGACTTGCGCCGATCGAGATCGTTGATGAAGTGAAGAACCTTGATAGTCGCGGCCAGCTCGACGCTCACAATCGTTTCGAACTGATGATGAAATTCCGCGTCATTCAGTGTCCGCAACTGTTCGGCAATGATTTGATCTTCATGATGCACCGCAGAACCTCCGTGTTCGGGTTTAGGGAGGAGCTTGTGTGCAAATATACATGGAGCTTTTTTGACTGCGTGATTTGCGATCTATTGCGAGATCTCGTTCGCTGTGTCGAAAGAAATCAAAATTACAAGAACGACGATCAGATGGAAGCAGAAGCAGTAACCACGCACTCCGCTGCGCGCGATGTGGCAATCAGAAAAAGTGATTTCAAAAACCCGTCAAAGACATTCTTTTCACAAGAAAAGATTTTTCCTGCGAACGACCTGAAAGTGCGAGCGCGCGAGCGAGGTATTCAAAAGACCTCGCGACGCGCGCGCCGGCCGAAATACCTACTTCGCGGCGTCTTTCTTCTCCACCGTCCCGTCCGCCGCGATCTCATACTTCTCCATCGGCACGAGCAAAGGCGTGGCGTCGATCCATGAAGCGATTTCGCTCGACACCTTCTCGCGCTCGTTCATGCGCACGTGCACGGCAAAGAGCGTGCGCGGCCGGAAGCCGTTCGACACCAGTCGTCTTCCGAACGGATAGGTGAGGAACCAGAACGGCAACACGCCAACGTCGATCGAACGGCCGAGCACACCCGCCGCGCGCAGTGCTTTCTCGTCGATAATGCCGTCACCCAGATGAATGACTGTCCGCCCGCCCAGTGTGATGACATACCCCAGGTGCTGGACATCCGCGTAGTGCACCTTTCCGTGCGACAGGCCGAAGGCCTGGATGTGCACTGGACCGACGTCGCGCTGGACGCTGACACCCTCGGCGGCCTGAATGCCGTGCACGCGGTGACCAAGGAGCCCGTGCGTCGCTTCCATGACCTGGACCGTGGCCTGGGTGGTGGAGACAAAGTGCGTGTTGGGATTGGCTCTGAGGTGCCGCGCCACCGCCACCGGGTCGAAGTGGTCCCCGTGGAAATGCGTGGCGAGGATGACATCGATGTGGTCGAAGGGCGGCCGGGCGTCGCGGAGTTTCTCGAGCACCGGCTCCGAAGGCACGCCGAAGGGCGCCGCCTCCTCCCCGTAGAGGCCGTCGACGAGGACGGTGCCGGCGTCGGATCGAACCAGCACGCCCTCGCAGCCAACATAGGTGAGCGCGAGCGTCATTCAACCACTCCCTGCGCGCTGGCCTGCATTCTGTTGAACAGCCACATCTTCAACGACGGCACTCCCCATTTCATGCCTGCCCCGGAATGGTACCACACGCCTGTAACCTTTCCGAGTCTGGGTGCGTCTCTAACCTGGACCATGGCGCGCGATTTCCGGGACCTGGCCGAGGAGTACGCGGGGCGGATCTTCACATACGCCCGGTATTCCCTGCGCCACCAGGAGGACGCCGAGGACGTGACCCAGGAGGTTCTGGTCCGGCTCTGGAAGCACCGGGACTCGATCGAACCGGCCAGCACGGCCAGCTGGGTCATGCGGGTCGCCCGCAACATGGTGATCGACGTGGCCCGGAAACGGCAGTCCCGAACCGCGGTCTTTGCCGAAGGGGCGGACGTCACGGAGATGGCGGGACACGTCGCCTCGGACGAGGCGGCCGACAGCGCGGCCCACCGCGCCGAGATTCGCGAGCACGTGGAAGCCGCGCTCGCGGAGCTCAACGAGCCCTACCGGAGCATCGTGGTGATGCGCGAAGTACAGGGGCTCGCGTACGATGAGATTGCGGCGGCGATGAACATGCCGCTCGGCACCATCAAGGTTTATCTGCATCGCGCGCGGCGGCAGCTGCGCGAATCGATGCGAGCGGAGCTCGAGTAATGTCAGGCCGAAAACCGAATTGCGAATGGGTGCTGGAACACGTGGAAGCGTTCGTCGACGGCGAGCTCGGCGCCGGTGAGCGCGCCGCCGTGACGGCACACTGCGCAACCTGCGCCGAATGCATGCGCGAGATGGACCTCGCCATCCGCGTGCGCCGCGAGCTGCGCGGGCTGCCTTCGTTCAAAGCACCGGCCCACGTCGTGAACGCCGCCGAGCGCGAATCGGTCGCGACCCCGGACAACGTGGTCCCCATCACCACGCGCCGCCGCACCCGGACCGTGGTGCGCGTTGCCGCCGCGCTGGCGGCCGCCGCGGTGGTCGTGGCGGGCACCATCGTGTGGCAGCACTCGCGCGGGCCGCAATATTCCGAGGCGGACGTGCGCCGTGCCACCGCCGAGATGGCCATGGCCTTCAACTACGTCGACCGCTACAGCGACGGTGTGGTGCGCGAGGACGTGATTGAAAAACGAGTGATGCCGCGCATCGAACGAGCACTGTCGCGCGATAGCGGGACATCGCGCGACAGCGCGAAACCCGAACAGCGCAAATCGAGCACGATGTAACTTTCTGCGCCCTTGAAGCGTTCCTGATTTTGAACGCATCGATGCGTGGAACATACAGGAGACAATCATGAAATTGAGAGCCCTCGTACTGCTCGTTGCCATGCTCGCGATGACGGCCACCGCGGTTCGCGCGGATGCCGCGGACAAGAGCAAGGATCAAAACACGAACAAGAAGATGACCGACGCCGAGCTCATGAAGCTTCCCGGCTACGTCGATCTCGACCTTTCCACCGCTTTTGGCAACAAGGAAGCCAAGGTAGAGGTGTACCTCAAGGGTCCGATGCTCAAGCTCGCGACCCATTTCGCGGGCGAGGACGACCCCGACTTCAAGGACAGCCTGGCAGGACTGCGCCTGGTACGCGTCCAGGTGTACGACGTGGATGCCGATGAACAACAGGCGCAGGTCAAGAATATGACCTCGGCGGCGGCCAAGAAGCTGGACAGCATGGGCTGGGAGCGCATCGTACGCGTGCGCGACGACGGCGATCACGTCGATGTCTACTTCAAACCGACTTCGGATGGCGAAGCGCTCGACGGCATCGTGGTGATGGTGACCGGCCACGATCACGAGAAAGAAGCGGTGTTCGTGAATATCGTGGGGCGCATCCGTCCCGAAGACGTAAGCCGGCTCGGACATCATCTCGACATCGACGGCCTCGACGACCTCGACGAGGGCAACGACGCCAAAGCCCCGGCACCCGCCAAGAAGCACAAGTAGCCACGGCGCGAAGGAGCCATCATGAAACGCTCGTCATCCACACTGCGCGCCCTGGCCATCGTCGCCGGCCTCGCGGTGCTCTCGTCTCCCGGATGTTTCTGGTCGTCCGAGCTCTCCGGTGTTCGCGCCGATCTCGAGCGCCAGCTCCCCGGCTCGTCCTTCGACAAGAACGTCGAGCTCTCGTTCGGCCCCGTGATCCTTACCTTTGCGCGCGTCATCACCTCGGTGATTCCGGGCGCGCGCGAAGCGCGGCCCTACCTGCGCGGCGTGAGCCGCGTTCAGGTGGGCGTTTATGAGGCGCACCTCCACACCATGGACTCGCTGCAGATGCCGAAGCGCCTGCAGTCGCTGCTCGACGACGGCTGGGAAACCGCCGTGCGCGTGCGCGACGAGCGCGAGGCCGTCTGGCTCCTCTACCGGCCCGACGGCGAAAAGGTGAAGGAGATCTTCGTGGTCGTGCTCAACGACAACGAGCTGGTTCTCGTCAAGGCGCGCGGGAATCTCGAGCGCCTGGTCGAGGCCGCCATGGACGAGGCGCACGGCCGCCACGGCTTCCTCGACAACCTCGGCACCTGATCCGGCGGTATTTGCCATTATTGCGCCCCGCGCTTGAGGCCGGTATGATTCGGCTGTCAAGGCGGGGCGCTCTTCGTTCCCCCCGCTCTCCCGTTACAAAGGAGCTGTCGCATGGGCGCGACCAAGGAAGCCGGCATCGGCTACGAATCCCACTTTCCCAATTCCAGCAAGGTGTACGCGAACGGCGCGCACGACGGCGTGCGTGTTCCCTTTCGCGAAGTAACCCTCGGCAGCGCGAACGAGAGCGAGCGCCGCATGTGGCTGTACGACACCAGCGGACCATGGACAGATACCGCCGCGAGTCTCAACGTGCGCGAGGGTTTGCCGTCGGTACGCGGCGCATGGATAGACTCCCGCGCTGATACCGAGACCTATGAGGGTCGCGATGGGCACTACGCCGCCGACGGTCGTCCCGTGCCATTTCCAGGTCTCTCACGCGAGCGACGCCGTGCCGCAGGTGCCAGCAACGTGACTCAGATGCATTACGCCCGGCGCGGCATCGTCACGCCCGAAATGGAATACGTGGCCATCCGGGAGAATCTCGGACGCACCCGCGCCTTCGAGCCCGAGATGGCGCGCCGCAATGGACACGCGGGAGCACTCGCGCACGCCCAGGTGGGCCGCAGCAACACGATCAATCACCAGCACCCGGGTGATCCCCAGGGCGCGCGCATCCCGAATTTCATCACCCCTGAATTCGTGCGCGAAGAAGTGGCCGCGGGTCGCGCCATCATTCCCGCCAATATCAACCATCCCGAGCTCGAGCCGATGCTCATCGGTCGCAACTTTCGCGTGAAGATAAACGCCAACATCGGCAACAGCGCGGTGGCGTCGTCGATCGAGGAAGAAGTCGAGAAGATGCGCTGGGCGACACTCTGGGGCGCCGACACCGTGATGGATCTTTCCACGGGAAAGAACATCCACGACACCCGCGAATGGATCGTGCGCAACTCACCCGTGCCCATCGGCACCGTGCCCATCTACCAGGCGCTTCAGAAGGTGGGCGGCAAGCCCGAAGACCTGACGTGGGATATCTTCCGCGAGACCCTGATCGAGCAGGCCGAGCAGGGCGTGGACTATTTCACCATCCACGCCGGTGTCCTGCTGCGCTTCATTCCGTGGACGGCACAGCGCGCCACCGGAATCGTGTCACGCGGCGGATCGATCATGGCAGCGTGGTGTCTCGCACATCACAAGGAGAGCTTCCTCTACACGCACTTCGACGAGATCTGCGAGATCATGAAGGCCTACGACGTGTCGTTTTCGCTGGGTGACGGACTCCGTCCAGGATCCATCGCGGACGCCAACGACCGCGCGCAGCTCGGCGAGCTCCAGACCATCGGTGAGCTCACCGCGAAAGCGTGGACGCACGACTGCCAGGTCATGATCGAAGGGCCCGGCCACGTGCCCATGCATCTCATCAAGGAGAACATGGAGCTGGAGCTCGAGCATTGCCACGAAGCGCCCTTCTACACCCTCGGGCCGCTGACCACAGACATCGCACCCGGTTACGATCACATCACCAGCGCCATCGGCGCCGCCATGATCGGATGGAACGGCTGCGCGCTTCTCTGCTACGTGACGCCCAAGGAACACCTCGGTCTTCCCGATCGCGACGACGTGAAAGCGGGCGTGATCGCGTACAAGATCGCCGCGCACGCGGCCGATCTCGCCAAGGGTTTCCCCGGCGCGCAGCAATGGGACAACGCGCTCTCCAAAGCGCGCTTCGAGTTCCGCTGGGAAGACCAGTTCAATCTCGCACTCGACCCCGAGACCGCGCGCGCGTTCCACGACGAGACGCTCCCCAAGGACAGCATGAAGACCGCGCACTTCTGCTCCATGTGCGGTCCCCACTTCTGCTCGATGAAGATCACCGAGGACGTGCGCGAATACGCGCGCGAGCACGGCATCACGGAAGAAACCGCGATCGAGAACGGCCTCGACGAGAAAGCGAAAGAGTTCCGCCAGAAGGGCTCAACGCTCTACTCGTAACATCACCTCTTCGCCGGTTCCGGTTTCAACTAGTCATGGCTGTTCAGCTCCACGCGATCCAGCGGCACTTCTTCCCATTCCTGGCCGGCGGGCAGCGCGGTTCCAATCAGTGCGCAGATTGGAGTAAAGAGAACTGCGCCGATGGCTGCGCCTTCCGCGCGCGAGAACTCCATGAAGTCCGGGTCATCGCTTCCGCCGGCAAACCCGATGATGGCGCCGGCCATCAAACCGATGCCCGCGCCAATCAGCGCGTGCTTCGAGCGCGAACCGTGATCGACGCTGGTCTGGATGCCCACGATAAGCTCGCGATGCACCACCGCGGGTTGTCCGTTGTTGAGCACGACCGTCACTGTGTGCGGGCCCATCCCAACCACCGATGCCACGAATTGCCCGCGTAATGGCAACGGCACACGGGAGGGATCGTAGGTTGTCTGGATACGAACCTTGTCGGCGGGAGTAATGACAATGGGAGCCGGTCCTCCCGCGCCACCCTGCGCGGCACAGATCGACGCCTTGACGACTACGAGGGCTGTCACAAACAGACTGAGAGCTGCACGCATGACCAAACCTCCGGGGTTTGGTGCAAGGGTGCACGTGGAATTATGTCGAAGCGTGGCTGGCTTTTGGTTCGCGACGCGCCGCTTGCACGGTTCAGCAGCGTCACGTTGGCAGCGCTTACACCGCCTGGATTTCAGGCGGGCGGGCATTGCCACCCGGATTACCGGGGTGGAGGGCCGAAAGTTGGCGAAAATTCTCCGTGCCGGGTGGCCGTGTGCCGTGTCTTACGAGCGGTAAATCACGTGCGACAGCCAAATTTCGCCCGGAGGACCCCCAATGCGCGCGCCGCAACGCCTTTTGCCCCTGTTTGTCGGTCTGTTTCTCATCGCCTGCTCCAGTGACGACGGAACCGGTCCCGAGCCCGAACCGATCACCTCGTCGTCGGTCGTCATCGAGCCCAAGGGTGGCTCCGTAAGCGTCGAAAACGAGGCTGGTTTCTCGCTTCGGCTCACATTCCCCGGAGGGGCGTTATTGACGCCGGTGCGCGTTACGCTGAAAGCCGCTGCGGTCCCGGCAGGCAGCAAAGCGCGTTTCATCGTCGTGCCCGCGGGGCTCGACCTCAACAAGCCGGTCACGTTCACCGTGAAGCTTCCGGACGGCAAGACGCCCGGCGCACGTGACGGCCTTGTGTTCACGAGCGGTGAAGCCATTCGAGTTCCGACCGATGTCGACCCGGTGAACCGGACCCTGACGGCGACCCTCTATCACCTCGGCTTCGACCTTCCGGCGCCCGCACCGCTGGCACTGGATGCGGCCCCTCGCAGCGACGACGACGGCGAGTTCATCGACGTCGACGCCATCGAATGCGACTTCATCCGCGAAGCGCTCGACAACCAGATCCTGCGCGCGCAGGCGTTTGTCGGCGCATTTCCGCCCGATCTTGCCTCTCCGCTCATTCTGCAGTACAAGACCGCGCTGGCCATATGCACGTCGCCCGACTCGCTCGCCGGCGCCACCGCCGCGTTGCGGGAGTACGCGTGCTCGAATATCAACTCGGCGGAATCACAGGCCAACTCGGTGCAGGTGCAAACAGCGGCCGATCTCAAACAGGCACTCGGCGCCGTACTCGCCGCCGAGGCTCTGTCGGAAGTCTCAGGCGCCGGTTGCAGCGTGCAGACCGAAACCATTGAAACCGCGTTCGACGAATTCTTGAACGCGTACATCGCGCGCATCAACGATCCGGGATTCACGCGCAACTTTCCCACCTGGGATCTTTTGTGGAAGGAAATCGTGAAGGTCGTCGAAGTGCAGGCGCTGGCCGAGGAGTTTGATGTCTTCCGCGCCAAGAACAAGATCAAGACCGAGCTCTACCCGGCCCTGTACGCGCGCATCCGCGAAGTGGCAGGCACTGCGTGCACGAACGATGAGAACAACGAGTTCCTGCTCGACATCCTGACCGGAGGCCACAAGCTCGCCCACCCCATCACGGCATCGCCGGGCCTGCCGGAATTCACCGGCTTTACGCAGGCAGACCTCATCGATGAGATACACACGTGCGGCGGCAACATGATCGCCGAAGCGAAATCATCCGCGAACGAGCTGCTGGGATCGGTCACTGTCAATCTTTCCGAGGAAGAGGGCTCACTCCGTGTCACCTCTCCCGGAAAAATCGTACTCACGAGCGGCGTCAACTCGTTTACATGCGGCGGTATCGTCACCCGGCCGCCCATTCGCGTGCGCGCGGAGATCCCCGGAAACCTGCCCGTGAAGCAGCTCGGCACGCTCTCGAATCCGCTCACCGTTGACGTGGCTTCGACACTGTCATCGCTGCCGCAGGTGGGCGGCACACCGCCCGTTGCATTCGACCTCGTGTTCGAGCGCGACCGCGAGATCTGCAACATCGCAGAGCCCGGCGTGATCGAATTGTGCCGCATCCACGTCGACGCCTCCGGCTTCGTGGGCCATCTGGATGGTACGTGGGGCGGGGAATGCCCGAGTGGCACCAAGAATGGAACGTTCGAGTGCACGCTGGGCGCGGACGGAAGCGTGACTGGCACCTACGCCGGCGATGCGTCCGGTTCCATCACAGGCACGTTTTCACCCAACGGAGAGTTTCTGGCCGACGCGAACGGCACCGCCGGCGCGTGCACGTGGACGGGAACGCTCACCTTCTCGGGGCCCGTCATCCATGTCTCGGGCACGTGGAACTGCGGCGCCGCAGGTTGCTCCGGTGGCTACTCGGGCAGTAGTCCCGACGTCGACGGCGGGGGCGACTAAGCGCGACGCTGGAGCAACTCGCTCCCGCTCCAGTGTCGCACGAAAGAAAACGGGCTGTGCGTACCCGAACCCGCACAGCCCGTTTTTCTTTTGCGCCCCAACGATGTGGCGTATGAATGCTATTCGTCTTCCACCGCAAGCAGGCCGCGCAGCGCTTTCCTGGCGGCGGGCGAATCGATCGAGCCCAGCGCGGAGACGGCCTCGCGTCGTACCTGCGGATTGGTATCGGTCTTGGCGACACGCGCCAGAATGGTCACGGCCTCGTCGTTGTCCATGTCAGCCAGTGCGCGCACGATCATGCGGCGCTGGTTGGGATCCCTCTCGTTCTTGATCATTTCTCCCAGCAGGGCCGGCGAGCCGCCGAGATTGGTGGACACGTCGAGCGCGGCACGGCGCACGCTGTCGAAGGTCGACTTGCGATACACCTCGAGCAGGAAGCCGTCCTTGTCGCTGTCCCACATGTCACCGAGCGCATACACGGCGGTGCGCGCCATCTCCTCGTTCTTGGGATCGAGCGCCGCGTTCTTGAGCATGCCCTCGGCCTTGGGCCCGCCGCGCTCGGCCAGCGCGTAGAACGCGGCCTTTCTCACTTCGTCCTCGTTGGCCGATTTCACCACTTCGCTGAGCACGTCCTCGACGGTGGGGTCGTCCACTTCGGCCAGCGCATAAACGGAGGCCCGGCGCAGCTCTCTCTCCTGTTCGCTGGTCCCTTTCGACAGCGCGAGCGTTTTGAGCTCCGGCACGATGTCTACGTCGTCGCGTTCGGTGAGCGCGTAGAGCGCGGCGCGCTTGATATCGAAGTTTGTCGAGTTCTTGAGCAGCGACTTGAGCGCCGAAACCGCCGCCGGGTCATCCACCTCGGCGATGGCATACGTGGCCGCCGTGCGAATGTCGTTGTCGGAATCGTTGAGTGCCGCGTCGCTCAATACCTTGATCACGTCGGGGCGATCCACTTCCGCGATGGCATAGAGCACATGGCGGCGAATATCCGGATCCTTCTCGGTCTTCATGATGCTGACCAGGGTGTCGATCACCTTGGGATCATCATTCTGTTGTGAGATGGCATAGATCGCATGCCGGCGCACGTCGGCGTCCGGATCCGTCTTGGCCACATCGATGAGCGTGTCCATCACCGTGGGATCGTCGGACTCGGTGAGCACGTAGATCATCTTGCGGCGGAGGTCCGCGTCCTTGGACGTCTTCAGCACCTGGTGAATCGCATCCAGCGCCATCTTGGTGTCGTCAGCGTTGCCGCTCTGCATGAGCGCGTAGATGACGGGAATCCTGATGTCGCCGTCGTCGTCGGTCTGGTTGAGCTGGTCCAGCGCCATCTTGCCGCGGGGATCTCCCGCCTTGGCGAGGCGCTTCGCCACCTTGGCATATTCGGCGCGCGCATCGTCGGACCAGTTGCCGTTCGGATACTGGGTCAGAAAGGTCTGGTAGCAGTCGAATGACTTGCCCATGTCGCGCGCGGCGCGCTGCAGGGCGTAGCACTTCCAGAACGACACTTCCTCGGCGTTCGAACTCTTGGGATATTTCTTGAGGAAGCGCGTCGAGCCGTCGTACGCCTGCTGGTACTGGGCGTCATAAATCATGTTCTTGATCTGCTCGTATGCGCCGCGCTCGGTACTGGGAACGGGTGCCTGCGGCGCCACCGGCGTGGTCGGCGTCGTCGGCGTCGTCGGCGTGACCGGTGTCACCGGCGTGGTTTTCGCCTTTGGTGCTTTCGGGGTGTTGCCCGCAACTGCGGGGGATGTGATGCACAGCGCTGCCGCCGTGAACATCATGATAATTGAGCGATGCAGTTTCATGACTGTCTCCTGGGGGTGTTCTTCAATCGATCGCGCCGTCGCGCTTCGGTGTTGCTTTCTTTGTGGTGTCGTTCTGGTCGCGCATCTGTTCGACGTCGATCTTCAATAGGACGCCCTCACGGTCGACGCGGTTGCGAATGATCTGGACTGCCTTCTGATCGTTCTGGCTTTCCAGGTTGGCAATCTCGCGCAGCACGAGCTGCAGCTCGGTGACGAGCTCGCGCAGGCGGCGGTTGTCACCGCCGGGCAGATCGTCGCGCAGCGTGGACGCTTCGCGCACGAGTGCTTTGGCGCGCATTTGCTGTGCGCGGTATTCGCCTTCACCGGCGCGCGTGGTGTCGGGATTCGTATTGACCAGCTCGAGCAGCAGCACCTGCGAGCGATCGATATAGTCGCGTGCGCGCACATCGACGGACGCGAGCTGAACACCGCCGCCGCTCCGCGGCGGCTCGGTCGAGCGCGACGGACCGTCCATGGGACCGTGGTCCTTATTGCGCGCGGAGACGTTGTCGTCCGGCACCAAATGCGTGGTATCCGGGCTTAGAGAATTGTTCGTTTCCGGTTGTGCGGTATTGCGCGCCACCTGGGTACCGGGCTGTGTCGACGTTGTGTTGTTCATGGTCGAACGGCCCAGCCACACGCCCGCGGCAAGCACGGCAACGGCGGCGGCCACACGGTATCCCCACGACACATAGGACCGCCGCCGCGCCGTGATGCGCGCGTTATCCACCACGGTCGTCTCGCGCTGCATGCGCGCTTCGAGCCGGGCGTAGTATTGATTCCAGTACGCTTCTCCGGGATCGGGACGACGGCGATCGTTCATCGCGGCCGTCGTGGCCCGCATTTCTTCGTACAACGAAGCGCATTCCGCACACGACGACACGTGCGCTTCGAACTCGTGCGCGTGCGCGGCATCGAGCTCGCCGTACAACGCCTCAACCATGTATTGCTGCGCGCTCTCGTGGGTCATGCCAGATCACCCGCCTCTCCTTCGTACTGGGAAAGACGGTCTCGGAGCTTGCGGACGGAGCGGAAGAGCATGCTCTTCACGGTTCCTTCCGCGAGCGACAACGACGATGAAATATCCCGGATGGGCATGTCGTGATAGTGGCGCATGACGAATACGGTTCTCTCCTGCGAGCTCAATGCGTCCAGCGCCGCATCCACATCCGCGCGTACCTGCGCCGAGTGCGTCACCCGGTCAGGACCGGCGGTCGGCGCCGGCATGTCGACCGGGTGATCGGCACCCGACTCGCCTTCGCGCGGCGCATCCAGACTGACCAGATGCACCGGTTTGCGTCGCTTTGAATCCAGAAATGTGTTCATCGTGATCCGATACAGCCAGCTACCAGGTTTTGCATCCGAGCGAAAACTCCCGATGCCCCGGTGCACCTTGATAAAGACTTCCTGCGACAGGTCCTCGGCGTCGTGATGATTGCCGCACAGGTCATACGCGAGCCCGTACACGTCACGCTGGTGAAGCCTGACGAATTCGCGGAATGCGGATGCATCTCCCGCCTGTATCCGTTGTACCAGTTCTCGCTCGTCCTGCATTCGCGCCGACCCCGCGTATCCCGTGCTTGCATGTCACCAACCTCCCGGCCCCACGTCCGGCGCGCTGTCAACTCCGGTCCTTTGACCCGCTTTCTCCTTCGCGCCTGATCTCGATACTACCATTGACCGTGTTCAGATCCACGCGCATCGTCCCCTTGCCCAGCGTGGCGCGCATCGATGTGCCCGAGAACCGGGTGGCATCCACATCCGCGCCGTCGATGGCGGTGATGTCGCCATGGAGCGTGCCGGCTTCGATACGCGCATCGAATTTCTTGGGCAGCACCAGCGAGATGTCGCCGTTCACGGAGTTCAAACGGACGGAGCTGATGTCGCCGGTGGCAACCAGCTCGACTCCGCCGTTGACAGTGCTGAGCGCAACCTCGCCGCCCAGTTTCTGGCCCGTGACTTCGCCGTTGACCGACGACGCTTCCACGTCACCTTCAATACCGGTGATGTCGATGTCACCGTTCACGAATTCGACTTTGTCGATCTCGGTTCCCTTCGGCACGTGAATGGTGAAATCCACGCTCCCGGTCTGGTTGTGGTCCCATTCGTCGCGGTCGTGTTTGTACTCCACACGGATGCTGACGCGGTCGCCGTTCTTCTCGGCAAAGACCTGCACGTTGTCGAGGTCTTCCTGATTCTTGGCGCTCTTGACCGCCGTCACTTCGATCCGGTTCTTGTCCCAGCCTTCGACACTGAGATCTCCATTGATATTCTTGACCCGCAGGAGCGGGTGCGAGCTGGTGTCGTAAACCTGGTGGATGGTTTCGCTGACTTTCGCCGCAGCGTCCTCGGTGACGGCCATGCCCAGCACCAGCAGGGCCGGCGCGAGCGCGATCCATTGAAGTCTTTTCATTCTTTCTCCTCCTGGGTATCGGGCCCGCGGGGCGCGAGCCGTCACAAGGATGAGACGGCCCAAGCGGGCAAAAGGTTTACGGAGTTTCGAGCGATTTGACAGGCCCCGCCGGTTCCCGTAGAGTCGCCCTCCCGGACCGGTGCCAGACGGCGCCGCAACAGGCGAATGCCCAACCCTTTAGACCGATCCTTTCCACCCAAGCGAGAGCTACCCATGCGATCCATCCAGGCCGCGTGTCTGTGTCTTTTCGTGATGGCCGTTTCGGCCGCCTGCGTTTTTGCGCAGGTGGACCCCCAGGCCATGCGCGTCTCCCCCAACCCGGGCGCCGGCACCTACGACGCCCCCTTCTGGCCCGACGGCACCTATAAGGACGACATCCAGTCGCCCGACCAGGTGCTGGGCTACCCGGTGGGATCGAAGCCGGCCCCGCATGCGGATCTCCTCAAGTATTTCGAGTATCTCGACCAGTTCCCCAACGCGGAGCTGCGCAGCTACGGCGAAACCTACGAGGGACGCAAGCTCGTCTATCTCGTCGTCGCGTCGGATGCGAACGCGGGACGGCTGGAAGAGATTCGCGCCAACTGTCTGAAACTGGCCGACCCGCGCACGCTGGGTGGCGCGGATCCGAAGAAGCTCATCGATCACATGCCCGCCGTGGCATGGATGGCGTACGGAATTCACGGCGACGAGCTCTCGAGCTGCGACGCCGCGCTCGAGCTCGCCTATCAGTTGATGGCCGGCACCGACGCCGCCACCAAACAGATCCTCGACAACTGCGTGGTGATCATCGATCCGTCCGAGAATCCCGACGGCCGCTCGCGCTGGATCACGCAGCTCACCGCGTGGAACAGCGTGACCCCGAGTCACGACATCCAGAGCATGAGCCACACCGGCATGTGGCCCTACGGCCGCACCAATCATTATCTCTTCGATCTCAATCGCGACTGGTTTGCCCAGGTGCACCCGGAGACGCGCGGCAAGACCAAAGCCATCATGGAATGGATGCCCCACTACGTTCTCGATTGCCACGAGATGGGGCCGTTCGATCAGTATCTGATCTCGCCGCCGCGCGAGCCGTTCAATCCATACATGACGAGCTACATCCACAAGTGGTGGGAGCGCGTGGCCCGATCGCACGCGGCTGCATTCGACAAATTCGGCTGGAGCTATTACACGCGCGAATGGAACGAAGAAATTTACCCGGGCTACGGCAGCTCGTACGGAATCTACCTGGGCGCGATCGGAATGTTGTTCGAGCAGGCGGGCGTGGACGGCTCGCAGGTGAAGCGTCCCGACGGCACCATCATGACGTACCGCGAAACGGTGCACCACCAGTTCATTGGATCGATGGCCAATATCGCGGCGATAGCCGCGAACCGGAAGGAATTACTCAACGACTACTTCGCCGAGAAGCAGGCGAATCTGAAATCCAAAGCGGCGTCTTTTGTTCTCGTACGAGGCACGAATCAGACCCGCCTTGATCGACTTGTCGAGAAACTCGAGGCGCAGCACATTGAAGTGGAACGCACCACGAAAGAAACCACACTCTCCAATGCGCTGAGTTGGGAGGGTACCAACACCAAGAGTGTGCGTCTTCCACCCGGCAGCGCCATCGTGCGCACCAACCAGCCGCTGCGCCCGCTCATCAACGCCATTCTCACCTTCGACATCCGCATTCCGACGGCGTTCCTGAAGACGGAGAAGAAGGAGATCCTGGCGCACGACGATTCGCGCCTCTACGACGCCACCGGATGGTCGATGCCGCTCGCGTACGGAATCGAAACCTATCGTGTCGAGGGCGCGTTCGGCGGCAACACGGAGAAGTACACGATCACCGCGCGCAAGGGCTCGCTCGCCAACGAAAAGGCCAAGGTCGGATTTGCATTCGACGGCACGGATGACACCGCGTATGAAATGCTCGCGCGACTCTTCGAGAACAATGTCAACGTCTGGTGCTCGAAAAAACCGTTCCGTGCCGGGAACGTCAACCTGCCGCGCGGAAGCTTCCTTATTCGTCGTGCTGGAAACCAGCCGCTCGACGTCGCTACGTTGCGCTCGTTGGCGGAAGCGGCGGGGGTCTCTCTAATCGGCATCGACGAAGGTCTGGCTACCGGCGTTTACGCCGACCTCGGCGGCAACGACTTCGTGCTGCTCAAAGCACCGCGCATTGCCGTCATCGCGGGCACGCGCATCAACGGCAATGACTACGGCGCCATCTGGCACCTGATCGACAGCCGCCTGCGCATGCGCATGTCGACCCTCGACATCGTCAATGTCGACGGCGCCGACCTCGGCAAGTACAACGTCATCGTGCTTCCCGACGGCAGCATGTCGGCGTACAAGGGCGGGCTCGGCGACGGCGGCATCGACAATCTCAAGGCCTTCGCCAAAGCGGGCGGCACGTTGATCGGCGAAGGCGGCGGCGCCGCGTTCCTGGCCGATTCATCCATCGCCATCTCGTCGGCGCGCAGTCGCAGCCAGGTCCTGAAGGACATCGATAAGTACACGCGCGCCGTGACACTCTCGCGCACCGCGTTCACACCCGAGGTGGACAGTCTTTCGGTATGGGGCGTGAAGGTTGAAAAACCGAAAGACAACAAGAAGGAAAAGGAAAAGGACAAGGACACGGACAAGTCCGCGGAAAAATCGGAGTCATCCGACTCGGACACGGTCAAGCGCGAGGACGAAATGGCGCGCAAACTCTATCCTCACGGCGCCATCGTCGCCGTCGACGTGAACACCGACCACTGGCTGGGCTACGGGTGCAACAGTGTGGTGCCCGCCATTCTCAACTCTTCGCTGGCACTCGTGACCGAGAACGTGGAAGTGCCCGCCCGTCTCGCACCGGCCGAGCGACTGCGGCTCTCGGGCCTCATGTGGGAAGAAGCGCGGGCGCGCTGGGGACAGACTGTCTACGCCGCACGCGACGGTTACGGGAACGGCCAGGCCATCGTGTTCGCCGCCATTCCCAACTTCCGCGGGTATTACCACGGTGCCGAGCGCATGCTCTTGAACGCACTCTTCCTGGGACCGGGCTTCGGAACCGCGGCGCGGGTCGACTGGTAAGGACTTCCGACCATGGCCCCGGGGCCCATGGATGGTGTATAATCAGTGTCTAACGCCCCGAAAGGGTTGTCTTCATGCAGTACGTTCGATCTCTCAGCGTTTTCTTAGTGGTCCTGGGCCTGGCCGGCACCTCGATCGCCCAGGCGCCCGCGCCCCAGCAGCAGCCGCAGCAGCAGCAACAGCTTGCCAGGCTTCAGAACTTCAGCACCATGGTGGCGTTCGTCAACCTGGCCGCCGGAGCCGTCCGACTTGTTGTCGTGCTGGACCCGGCATCGGAAGGGGCCGACGCCGCGACAAAAGAGCGGGCGGATATAGGCGGGAACGAAGCCCGGAAAGGCGAAGGCATCCTTGAGCCCCA